>Ga0209223_10002391_pt1 | contig 18829 bp, 19 predicted proteins | sample COG_06_FD_184750 | JGI IMG/M metagenome (GOLD analysis project Ga0209223, IMG submission 184750) | Pelagic Microbial community sample from North Sea - COGITO 998_met_06 (SPAdes) (version 2) | ecosystem: Environmental > Aquatic > Marine > Neritic zone/Coastal water | place: Helgoland, sampling...
CCTAAGAAGAGGATACGAGAGGTGTCTAAGGGTTTAAGGATAGCTTCAAACTCTTTTACTTGTTCGTCTAGCTTGTCACGCATACCTTGTGTAGCTGAGTTGTTAGGGACTTCTACGTCATCTGCTACGATTATATCAGCACGAGAACCTGTAAGCTGTGATGTTATACCTAATGACTTAACGGAGGGAGCGTGAGCTGCCGGAGCGGGGCCTACATCGAAAGCTATCTTACTAAAGCGTTGGTTCTCTGATGGCTTTAATCCTTGAAGAATAGGAATCTCTTGGATGATACGTAGAGTAAACGTCGAGAAGTCATCCGATCTATTCTTACTGGCTGATACAACAAGTATGTTCTTAGACGGGTCTAGCAGTAGCTGGTGTACTACATACGCACTACATACCCAGGACTTACCTACACCACGGAACGCCATGATTAACGATCTCTTAGGACCGTGTTGCATGTACTCCGCTATATCGTATTGAAGCGGTGTAGGGTCTGGTAGGTTAAGGTGTTTCCAAACTAGGTATAGAAAGTTTCTAAAGTCCCTGAGCTTGGGTGGTATCTCGATGTTGTTGTTCTTCTTCAAATGGTAACGCTTCTATCTGACTGTTTAACGCTTGTAAGGGTGTTCCTAAGCCACTATCCATAGTAACATTGTTATCCTTAAGGAACTGACGAGCACCGTTAAGTAGAGCAGCGTTGTACTCTCCGTGTTCGTCCATCATATCTATACTGTTCCTATATGCGTCTGCAATCTTGTCGTGCAGTTTACTTCCCTCTTTATGACTGAGCATAGTGTTATAGTAATAAAGCTTGTTATCTTTGTAAACAAAAAGAGGCGGCTCCTAAGAACCACCCCTTTAATGTATGATATGAGTAAACTTATCCTTTTAATTATCTCTCGGTATTTCTTCACTGTGATCACCTAGTCCATTCATATTATTGAGTATCCTAGTGATCCATGTGTTCAAAAGAGCGGATGAGCTGACACCGAGTTTATTAGCGATGCCAGCCACATCCTTCTTCTGTGACCGTTTGAGACGAAAAGATATAGATGACATATCAACTTTTTTCTCTTTCGTACTCATTAGGTGTTATTAATTTAATTAGGCCATTGCAGCTGTGAAGTCAGCTAATGATCCAAGGTTGTTACCGTCTCCAAGAACAACGTCGTTTGCTTTAACGTCAATCAAGGAAGCACTTCCGTCGTCTCCACTGATGTCAGTAGAAGTAGCACCGGCTGAAGTTTTGTAGAAAGCAAACTTGTCTTCACCTTCGTCGTATACAACAGCAATGTTTCCGTCGTCGGAAGAACCACGCTCAATGATGAAACCAGCGTCGTTACCGTTGTTAGCTCCGCCAGCAGCTCCGTCATTAAGAAGCATGATAGCGTCAGTAACTTGGGAGTTGGTTGTTTCGATGGAGGTAGTTGTACCTTGAACAGTTAAGTTACCGCTAAGTACAAGATTAGTTCCGCTTACATCTCCAGTGAAGGAAGCTCCACTAAGGTTAGCTTTGGCAGTATCAAGAGCAGACTCAGCAGCACGGGCAGTCGAAGCTTCAGCAGTAATGTTAGACTGAAGAGTAGTGTCAGCAGATGCACGGGCAGTAGCTTCACCACTAACAGCAGCAATACGAGCAGTTTCTTCAGCGTCGATATTTCCTTGTAAGGTTGTATCAGCGGATGCTCTAGCAGTTGCTTCGTCAGATATGTTTGTTTGAAGTGTGGAGTCAGCAGATTGACGTGCAGTCTCTTCAGCATCAATGTTGCTTTGGAGGGTAGTATCAGCACTGGCTCTTGTGGAAGCTTCACTTGTGATGTTGCTTTGAAGAGTTGTATCGGCGGATGCACGAGCTGTTTCTTCAGCGTCAATCTCAGCTTGTAAAGCGGAATCAGCAGAGGCACGTGAGCTAGCTTCAGAAGCGATAGCGTCAGCGTTAGTTTTGATTTGTCCGTCAAGAGCTTCGTCGGCTCCAACTAATGAACTTACCGAAGTAATGTAGTTAGTGGAGGAGTTAGCGGAGTACGAACCCCCAGCACCAAGACCAGCACCACTTTGAGTAGCGTCAAGTTCGGATTGGATAGCGGAGTCAGCGGATGCTCTGCTGCTTGCTTCACTGTCAATATTACCTTGTAAGGTAGAGTCAGCAGACGAGCGGCTTGAAGCCTCACTGTCGATGTTAGCTTGAAGGGTCGAATCGGCACTTGCACGGCTAGAAGCTTCAGCAGTGATGTTCGACTGGAGAGTAGCCTCAGCGGCTAACGCTCTTGTTTCTTCTGCTGCAATAGCAGATTTAGTCGATTGACCGATTTGATAGAATATGGATGATGTATCTGGCATATTAGTATGTGTTTAGTTAGTGATTATAAAAAAATCAATGTGTTAAGCAGTACCGTCTGACACAAGCTCTGTCCAAGCAGAACCGTCCCAAATGATAACTTTATTAGAGTCCGTCTCAAAGTATGCTTTACCAGCAGCTGGCGAAGCGGGACGGGTGGATGATGTAATTAAGTCTAGTTTAGCCATGTCTTATAGTTCCTCCATTGGTGCGGTCCAAGCTTCTCCACTCAATACAGTAAGCATAGCTGAGTGACTCAGTGTGTCTTTACCGTACAAGCAGCGAGGTTTAGGTCCTTCATATTTAACAAAGGTTTCATCCCCCGCTATATTGTATCTTAGTGTATCTCCTGAAGTCTCAAGCACATCATCAAAGTTGACGGATGAAACATCAGTAGCGTTTATTATAACATATTGTCTATCGCTCATAATTATTAGTAAGGGTTAGGAAGGAACGCTTGAGGAGAAGGTAGGGCCGTTAGTAAGAGTACCGTCGTTGCCTCCGCTACCTTGGTCTGTGATGGTTGTACCTGTCCCTCCATTGTTATCTCCCATTCTCCAATACCCCAGAGGACTTAAAGAAGATATGTCAGTAGGAACTCCGCTGTTGTAGATATCGGATATATTAGAAGCTGATAAAACAGAATTAAATAAAGATACTTCATCAATTTTACCATTAAAGTAGTTTCCATTGTACGCACGTCCTATACTTAAACTGCCTGAGTTAGTTGGATTACTTGAGGCTGCTGTAGCTGTACCTGCACTAGAACCATTTATATAAAATGCAACAGCACCAGCACCGTTAAAGGTTACTGCGACATGAGTCCATGTACCTGTTGAAATTGTACCTGAACTTTGAACGATTGTGCCATTATTGTAGTTAATCTTTCCGCCATTCGAATAAAACTGGTAAGCGTGTCCTGATGCACTTGCTCTTTTAGAGAGAAGCATGGGATACCCGTTAAGTGAATCAGCATAAATCCAAGCTGAAACCGACAAAGCTCCTGATATACTTAATGAGTTATCATTACCAGCATCCATATAGTCGTTAGTACCGTCAAAGTCTACGCTGTAGGTATTGCTAAAACCTGAACTGTATTCATTAGCAAATGTCCTCCAAGCTCCGCTATCGTATACAACAATGGCACCTTCATCGGTACTACCTGCCGCTTTTAAATACAACTCACCATTCTTAGCGAGTCCGTTAGTAACTAGCGATGATTGCTCGCTGTCGTTTATTACTGTAATATCACTCATATCTTATTAGCTGTTGTTAAAGATTTGCCAGTCACTACCGTCAAATACGTAAAGCTTTGTAGAATCGCTCCCGTACATGATCGTACCTGTGTCGTCGCTAGTTCTAGCCGTTATGTTTGAAGCTGTGTCTACTGAAGGAGCAACGGTATCTTGAGGGAAGCCGAGTATAGACTTTAAGAAGTCTGTAACTGCGTCCGTTTTGTTTACCTTTTCGTCCAACTTCGACTTAACAGTTGTTCCTATTTGTTGAAGTATGTTAGCCATCGTTTGTAATTTTTATGTTAGTGGTTATTGATTGTCAAAACTATTAAGAAGATACCCAACCTGACTCAGTAAATACATACAATTTATTAGTATCAGTGGCAAAAGCCATAGTTCCTAACTCATCATCTGTCCTTGCTTGTATATTACTTTCGGTGTCTAAAATTGCCTTACTCGTACTAGTAAGAGATATTAGTAAATTTCTAACACTTTGTCCCATTTGATACCATACACTCATATCTTGTTTTGCTTAATTGGTTAACTGTGACACTTGTTAGTAAATCACGGATCACCTGTCAAGCCTTCAATAAATTCATCGTAATCTCCTACCTCTTCCTCACGAGCATCTAAGAAGTAAGGTAAAGAGTTCCAGGCAGTCGTGCCGTCGCCTATCTTAATTCTATTACGGTAGGAGTCTAACTCAATAGCTATCTCACCTTCTAGAAGAACAGGGTTCTGTGATGTCCATTCAGTACGAGTTCCTCTTCTTAATTGTATACGTTTTGTAAAACTAGGCATCAGGTTGTCCTCCGTCAAATATATCAGTGTCTTCTAAAACTGGTCCACCTCCGTCAATAGTAACAAAGAATGGATCACTCTCTAAGGATGTTACTTTAGTTTGTAGCTCTGTTGCTTTATCTTTGTTCTCTTTTGCAGTAGCCGCAGAACCAGCAGCAATAGTACGTTGTTGAAACGCTAAAGGATTAGGACGAACAACAGGTCTTCTGGAAGGTCTAGCCATCTCTCAACACTCCCAACGACTCAACGCCAAAGCCTTACGAGTAGGACGACCCTTACTGTCTTTCATAGGTCCCTTGTTACCGCTCATACGAGCACAGAAGGAACGCTTACGTGGACCACCGCCAGGCTGTGGGGCCTTCAAGTTAGAGCCAGTAGCTTTATTATACTTAGCTCTACCCTTCGCAGTGAGTCCGCCTTTCTTGCTTTTCTCACCTCTGCCTATCGACAAAGATACACTCACTTCTTCTTCTTCGGAAACCCACGCTTCATATTAGCGTAAGCCTTTGGTGTGATCGTTGACTTCTTCTTGCTACGGCTAATGCCTAAGCTCTTACGTTTATTAATGTTTTTATATAGACTCATTTCTTAATTAATATCTCCATCATGCGGTCAATTTTGTTGTGCATCTCATTGATTGCAGTTTCAACTTTACCTATTCTACTTTCAACAGCAGCGTCTCTTTCTCGTTGTGCTGCTAATTCTACTTCTATCTTTGTAAGTCGTTTATCACCAAGGTCTAAGCGTTCAATTAAACGTTTGATAATCCACCCGATCACGCCTAGAGCTACGACAAGGATGGTGTTAAGAAGACTAGGCATGGAGTCGATCATTAGTTATTACGGTAATTCTAAATTATTTATCTCAGCTCTCAAAGTTACTCGTTTATCAAGTATGTCTTGGTATTGATTTTTTAAAACTGAAGTATCCTCGTTGTTAATAACTTTCTCTGCAATCTTAACCACAACCCAATCAGTCTCTTTTAAATAAGCCTTAGATTCGTTAAGTTTTTTGATCGCCTCGTGTTGTTCTTCTGTGTACATATTATAGTCTCCCGCTTCTAGCTTCGCTAAATACAGCGTTTGCAGTTCCTGTTGATCCACCTAAAGCTGTAACAGCTACAGCAAAACTCGAACTTACTGTAGTCACACTTGATCCGTCTAATCTTTGAGTTTGTACTTCGTAGTATGACCCTACATTTCTCCTTAAATCAAACTCTATATTCCGTTGAGAATCACAAGATATATAAGCAATCATATGTTTCGCTGTGAGATCGGCATAACTGAATAGAGTAGATGTGTAAGTCTTAGTTCCAGCGTTATTGTAAAAACCTCTAGCTCCGTTTGCTACAGTAATTTCAATTCCATAACCACCTTCTACTACTGAACCAAAGTTACTTAATTCAACGCTACCATCACCTGTTATAGAATCTAAAAACAAACTTACAATTAATTCAGAAGTTTTAACATCATCAGTAGAGTACCCTCTTACGCCTTCGAGTCTTCTTATCCAAAGCGAAGAAGTGCCGCTAGTAATCGAATTTAATGTAACACCTCGTGATGTTGTATAGGTTGCAGAAGAACCAGCAGTTACATAGCTTTCAAAGTTAGAAACATTCTCAAAAAACGTATGATAATGAGAAACACTTTTACTGAACAAGTTAGGCCCGTATATAGTTCTCTCAGCAGCATCGTAAATAAAACCACTTCTTAATCCTACTACATCGTGCTTACTCGCTCCTGAACTTTTAACCGATGCTAAAGTAGCTGCGTTTATCTTACCTGTAATTACACGACCTACCGCTGAATTTAATGTACCTGTATGGTCTGTACCCACTCCTAAAGCTTGGCTATTAGGTGAATATATCTCACCGCCGTGTTTAGTTACAAAAGCGTAGTTATATAAGCTAGTGCCAAAATCACAGCCCTCTACAGAAATTTTACTACCGTAAGAAGTAATACAACGATCAGCTGCGGAAGCTGTAAAGTTTACCGAAGCAACAGCCCCTGAAGGACAACCGTAAAACTCAATAGAAGAACTTTCATTCGTGATAGTATTAACACCGTTTACAGTTAAATTTTGTATTAACGGATAGAAAGCACTTCCACCACAAGATATAACTAAAAATGATTTAACAATAGTGCCTGTTTTGGTAGTACCTACTATAATTAGACCGGCTCTTTCACCGCCCGTAGTAATGTGACAAGCACCTGTTTTATTCTCGATTCTTACATCTTCAGCGTATGTACCGTCGTCTAAAGTAATGGTGTATCGTTGCCACAAGTAATTAGGTACATTATCAACCGCTGTTTGTATATCTTGATAATCTCCTGAAGTACCAACTGTCCATGCAATAGGATTAATAGTAATACTTCCACCGCCTTGTAACACAGGAAATGAATCTGCAATTATCTTTGAATTTATTACAGAGGTTCCTGATGTTTGTTTGAAGAAAGCGTCTGTATTAAACTTTACATAAATAGAATCAGAAAATGTTAAAGCCGAGCTTATTAGATATATACCTTCGGGCACTATTAAATTAACACCTGCTGTAATAGCGGCTTGTAAGGCTGTCGTATCGTCTGTAGTACCGTCTCCTACTGCACCAAAATCTTTAACACTTAATACATCACCAAACCGATCCCCCAAGCTTCTAGCGGTCGTTGAACCTGTAGCTATAGGTGTTCCTAAATCTCTTGTCCAAGTAGCTAAAGACCTCGTATCGCTTGTGCCTAATGCAGTTACTCGTGCTTCATTAACCGTAGTAACACTAGCAGCAGCAGTAGCCACAACACATATCTCAGCGGAGTTAGAAGGTATCGTATTAAATGTAATAGCAGTAGCACCTATCGTGTAGTCAGTATCTGGAACTTGTACAAGACCATCTATCGATACGATGTACGCTTTTGCGTCTGTTGTTTGCGGAGTAAATGAAAGAGTGAAGACGTTATCAGTTCCGTTACCAGTATGTGTAGATTTATAGAACCCAGCTAAGTTGGTATCGGTAAGTGCGATCTGTGTGTCTACGTATCCTTTGTTAACTGCATCTGTAGCAAGTGTACCGTCCGCTAAGTTCTTGATCTGCTTGTTACCAGCATTGTAGTTCGCACTACCTTCCAGTTCTTTCAAGCCGGAATCCGCACCTTCAGTAGCTTCTTCAGCTAAGTAACGGTTGTGTAAGTACGCTCTGTCTAACTCAGACTCTGTTAACACCGATCCGTTCTGGAAGTCTACGAGGTTCGTGTTAGGTGCTGACCTACGTTTTATACGCACTAACTCACCACCAGCAAGAGCAGTCGTTGGATTGCTTAGATTGATGCGTTGAGACGGAGACGTTTCAATGGTGTAGTTTGTAGTGATCGTTTGATCTACACCCTCGATTTCCACAATAACGTGTTCGTCTTCAAGATACGGAAATGAGAAAGCAAAGTACTGCTGTGCTGCTGTTGCTGTATAGTCTACGTAGGTGTTAGCCATGATGATATATATTATTAATTATTGAGAGAGAAGAGCAAGTACATCTTCACGGGATACACCAGTTTTAAAACGGGTTTTTGCTAATGTTAAAGCTGAGTATTGTTTATCTAACTCAGGAAACTCACGCATCATACGCTTCCTCGCTTCCTTTCTATACTTAGTTAGGATACTGTTTATTTGTGTGATCCTTGGACTCTCCAAACCCGGTTCAGACTCAGGAGATAACTGTTTGTAGTCTCTTGATTTAATTAACCTAGAAAGCTTTTGTCTTAATGTTTGTCCGCCTATCTTAGTGCTTTTTAATAACTCTTGCCATCTATCATAAGCAGATTGACCAGCGTCGCTTTTATAAGCTAACATATCAATTTGACCGCCTAAGTTTGGAGGAGGTAATCTAAAAGCATGATTCAAACTCGCCATCTCCTGTAGTACTGGATCATCCTTTTTAGTAGAAAACGCTATTGGGTTAAAGAACTGTAACGGAGAATCAAACATAGCTTCCATCATTATCTCCTCACCTAACACATTTCTTTTGGAGTCTAAACCGTTCCTATCGCCTAACTTCTTTTTAACGGAGTCCATTACACTCCTTGATTCCTTCATAGCTTGTGTATCACTGTCTGCCATTTGAGATATTAAATTAGGAACAAAAGAAGAGACGAAGTTTCTACCAAACCTAGGAACAAAACGGTCAGGATCAGATAACGCATCCGTAAATGTTTGGATACCAGCTAAGTAAGATTTATTAGTTACATTTCTTGTTAAAGCTAGTAGGAAAGCTTGAGTGGCGTGTTCTAATTCACTTTCATTAAAATCTTTAGATTCTGTAACCCCTGTCTCTACTATGTCAGCTATGATGCCTAGAGGTGTAGCGATAGGGTCTAATCTTTGATAACTGAAATATTCATCACCAATCTTAATGCTATACGGTTGCCACCCAGCTGCTTGTAATGCTTTCTTTTGACGCTCATCGCTTGGCCCTCCTCCTGTAATTGAACCGTTTCCGTTTTGAACGGCTTCCATTAATGTATAACCTACTAAAGCTGCGGTTACTAATTTACCACGAGCTTGGGCTTTAATTATAGGGTCTGGATTACCTAGTTCTATTTTAAAACGTTCCCAAGATTCTTTTGTTAATGGGATGTTTAAAGGAGTTCTTTCTAAGGCAAATGTCAATATATTAGTAGGAGTCCGAACGAAAGGTAATATTAAACGAGCTGCCGGTATGTTATTAGTTATGTTTTGTAAGCCTTTACCTAGACCCGGTTCCAGTTCTTTAGTGAATGTTAAATACCTAGCTTCGTCTTGTGCATATTGTATTAATGCAGATTTAGTATCATCGAAGTTCTTTTGTACATAATCTAACACAAATTTATTACGATCCTTTCCTACTTTTATTTTTAACGTGGTAAGTCTTTTTGAATCCGCTTCGGTGAGATCAGTTCTTCTTTTCTTGTTTTCTAAAGCATCTAATTCGTCTATAGCGGGTTTAAACTCAGATTTACTTTTAAATATTTCATAAGCTTCTCTAGCTAAACCTTCCTCGGAACCCATACGTCCGCCTTCGGTAATAACACCTTCTAACGTTTTATTAATGTGATCCGCTAATGCTTGAGGTTCTCTGATTCCTTGTTGTAAACCAGACATAGCTGCTTTTAAGCGAGCTGCTCTACGATAAGCTAACTGTTTAAAGAACTCATCAGTAGTCATTAATAACCTACTTGGAATCCTGATAATATTATTAGCAAACCAATCAATTCCTTTTTCCGTTTGTTCAGATAAAGCTTTACCAGGCATGGCTTCCGATACTCGTTGACCGCTGATAGCTACTTCAGGTCTATCACTAAAAGCACGAGCGTTTGGATCAAGTACGTTGTCCGATTGCTTGAAAGCTTTCTTAGCAAAACTAGCGGCTTCAGAATACATCTTACCATCAGCCCAAGCAGCGAACACAGCTTTGACGACATCCATATTTCCACTAGCTACACCTCCTAATACAGTTTCAATTGATGTCATAACTTGAGTAATACTATTACCCATCGCATTGACTACTTGTGTTTTAGGTCCGCTAAGAATAGAATTCATCCAGTATTCAATAGGCATATCAAGCATTGACTTACCTTGTGCTTTCTTGGCTGTCTTAAATAATCTTTCTAGGGAACCTACTGGATCAGTTGGGTCTATGTGTTCGTTGATAAGATCAACCATCTTTTTAGGGTCCATACCCGAAGCATTCGCAAACTCTTTACGTAACCCGTCTATTTTAAAATCAGCCTCACTTAAACCTATTTTTCTAGGAGTAAATCCTTCACGTCTTGATCCTAATAACAAACTTCCTTGCCTACCTAACTTCCTATAAACATCAGCAATACTAAGTAGTTGTTGAAAGTTATTCTTAATATCGGCAATAGCTACATCTCCTCCTCCAGCTTTCTCAAATGATTTTACTGCATCCGCTAAGTTATTAACAACAGCTACACCTTGATCTCTAATACTTTGTTGTACGATACGTGCTTCAGCTATTTTAGTAGCAGCATCTTTACCTTCTTGTAGCATCAGAGACTTTTCGATCTCAGCGTCGAGTTCCAACACAGCACCCTCTACAGTTATCTTGTCAGGGTTTTCTTTATAGTAACTCTCAAGTAAATCCTTCAGTACGATAACATCATCACTTGTTTCTAAAGCAAACCGTGGAAGTCTAGGTGTACCGCCTTTCATTAACTCATCAGCGTACCCACGGAACTTCTCAGGAACAGCTTGTAATACTTCGTCTGCACCTTTCTTAAAGTCCGGAAGATCAGCAAACAATCTACCCCTCATATCTAAAGGTGCTTCTGCTCTCTTAGTTATATTACGCTGTTTAAGGAAATCATTAAATATTTTCTTCCTTTGGTCTATACCTAACTTAGATTTTAAAGAAGCAAACATATCCTTGAACATGATCGCTACTTCTTGTGCTATTCTTTTAAGTGTGCCTGAAGGAGCTAAATCTTTCTCGTCTAACTTCTTTAAGAAAGCATCGGTCATCTCCTCTGCAAAGTATTCGTCTACATCTTTAAACCTGTAGTTCTCGTTTGTGTGCTTACCCTTCAGGAATCTTTCTAGTTCTTTTGGTATTGTTCTCTTCAGTAGCGTGGAAGGGTCAACAGTGTCATCTAAATCAACACCAAAGCTTCTAATGTAGTCTCTTCTGGCTTTATCAAATTGTTTAGTTAAAGCACTAACATCTGTCTTAGGAAGGTAACGACTAAGTCCGTGCCATAACTCGTGGATCATAGTACGTTTAATACCACCCTCATTTATAACAGATTGTCGTATTTGTAGTAGGTTGTTACCAAAGTTATAACGACCCGCAGATGGTATTTTGTTAGTGACGGATAACGATACATCACCAAACAAACGTTTACCCATCACATCAATGAACTTCTCAACATCAGCAACGTCTTGCGGGTCTGCTCCCTTTATAGGGAACTTCTTCATTAACCTACTTTTTAAAGTGTCAGCACCTTTAGGAATAATATCCATCATCCCTTCTTCTTCGTAGGTCTTAAACGGCCTAGGTGTTCTTTCTACAGTAGCATCAAAGTCTTCTAAAGTTTCGTCTAGTTCTTCTACTCTTTCCTGTAGTTCTCTTTCTTCTGCTGCTCTAACCCTATCCTTTACGTCAGCAGTCCTCACATCACCTAACACACGAAGATCAGCTTCTTTACCTTCTATACGTTTTTCAAGCATAGAGATTCTAGTCTCATCAATACCAGTAGCTTTACCTTCTTCTTTCTTCTTTAACAATTCATCAAGCTGAGTTTTATCTTGGTCTAGTTCTTTTTGGACTAGGGATATATCTTCCTTGAACTCAGGCATATCAGCAAAAGCCTTACCACCTTCTAACGCTTCGTCTACAGCTTGTGCTTGTCCGACTGCATCTGCTCCGCCATCCTTAGCTTTGCGTCCGTTCTTAATAGCTTTGAGCGACTTGATAAATACACCAGCTACAGCTTCAAGACCGAGACCTTCCAACACATTCTTCATGCGTCCCTCTAGTTCGCCTTCGTCTCCATCATACGCCAAGAACTCAGTAACTGGATTCTGTAACTCAGGTACTTGCTGGATAAGATTAGACAGTCTAGCTTCTTGTCCGTTAAAGAAAGTAAAGTCAGTAGCAGCCCCAGCAACAACAGCTTTAGTAGCGGTACCAGCTTTAGCTAATGCACCTGCTCTACCCACAAGACCAAACAACGGAACGAATCCTGTAGCAAATTGTGTTATACCTTCTACAGCACCTCCGGCCATAGTCTTAGAAGTACCAAGGAAACGTGTATCGTAGTCCGGCAGTACATCAAAAGCTAAGTAATCGGCTAAGTTATAAGCACCTTGTACCGCACCCTCTACACCACGAAACGGGGCAGCAAGTACATCACCCGCTACATCTAAAAAGTCGTCCTCTTCTTCTAATACTTTATCTTCTGGTAATGCCATAGTAATTTTAATTCGTAAGTCCTAAGCGTTTAGAAAATTCTAATTGATCTTTAACAAATTGTAATACATCTTCAACGCCTATTAAGCGAGCTTTCCTTTTTACAGCTTCGGGCATATCTTCGTTACTTGTTATATCTTTAGCTGCTTCTATTTCGTCAACAGTAAGTATTCTAGTAATCTTAGCCCTACCAGCTAATTCAAAAGGATCGAAGATAACAACTGTATCCTGTTGAGCAGCTCTGCCGTACTCTAATGTTTCTATGTTTGTGAAAGTTTCCAAGAAGCCATTAATGTTCATCCACTGCTGCTCTTTAACTTCTATCTCTTCTGCTGTATATCTTACTCCGGGCGTTCCGGGATTTTCCATAGCTACAGGGCCAACTAATGTGGAGGTAGGTTTCTTAGGTTTTACTTTCCAAGCTTTGGGTTGTAGTTGTTTAGCCAATATAGCGGAATCTCTAACTCCGTACGACATAACAAAACTCATAGCTTTTTGCTTCTCTTCCGCGGGTGCTTGTTTGTTGGTTAGTACTTTTAAATTCTCAGAAGTTACTTGATAATCGTCTTCAGTTACAGTCGAAATTTTTTCAAATAATTTATCTAGCAAACCTTTATCAGTTGCTGTTGTGTGCTTATTCGTAGCTTCGTCTAAAAATGAATCTGCTCGGTCTTTGTTCGTAACTTCTACTTCTACTTTACCAGCTCTTGTAATTATATCTTGTTGGAATTTATCAAATATTCTTTTGTCTTCATCTCTTGCAAACTGTAGTAACTGGCTTTGTTGTTCATCAACTTCCATCCCGGATTGAATTAAGTCTAATGCTTTATTCTGTATAGACCTTTGAAATTCTATGTTTGAGTTTATTTGTAAATCAACAGTTTGCGGATCGTTTGTTAACTGTGAATAGTTATTTTGAACAAACCCTGAAACACGATCTCGCATAAAAGCTTCTTGTATAAAACGAAGACCCGTAGTATCTCGTAACAATTCTTGCTGTTGGCGACCTAATGGGTCCACATCGCTACGAACAAATGTGTTTATATTTTTAGTAAACAGTCCTAATGTTTCGTTATCCATCCCAGACTTAGGATCATAACTTGCTATGTTCTCAGCATCTAACTGTAACTGTGTTAAGCTGTTATATTCTTTGCCGTTAAACGTGCCAGTCCTCTTTGCTTGTATAGCGTTGTGTGCTTGTGTGTATTCGTTGTATAAACCTGTAGCTAAATCATTACGTCTTTTATCTTCTGCTTGTTCTGATGCTGCTGCTGATCTATCTATTAATGTACTTAATTCGCTTTGATCTACGATAGAAAGTTTGGCGTTACCTATATTTAAGTTAGCACTTGCCCACTCAAGGAACGCATCTGCTTTTACTTCTCCACCGTCCCTAGCTAATGATTGTAACGTCCTAGCTAAAAATGCTTTCTGCTCTTCAGCATTAAACGCTCCTAAGTTACTCCACTGTTCTTGAACTTGATCGGTAAAATCTTCATTGAATAAAGACATAGATTCCCCGTCATAGGAGTTATTTACTAAATGGTAAACCGTATCTAATACAGGCCCTACCGTAGCAGCTTTAGCTACTCTACTCTTCTGTGCGTCGTACTGTCTTGCTAGTGGTAATATCTGTGGATTAATAGCTTGCTGTAAACCTTCTTGAGCGAATACCGAACCCGACAATCCTTCGTTCTCTCCTACAAAGTTTTGTTGTACTAAGTTTATAACTTCACGAGTGCTTAGGTCTTCGTCTCCAGCTTCTGGATTCTCCAACCTGTTATAAACTTGCTCCATCATCAGCTTACTAGACGCTTGTCCGACCGCCCTAAGTTTCCTCTTCTGATTCAACGGAGAAGTCAACCATCCCATAGCTCCACGACGTACTTGCTTGTCTAGCTCTCCTTCCGTCTTCTTGAGCAGAGCCTGTACTTCTTCAGGACTTTTACGACTTAGCTCATCCTCAAATATTTCCGCCTCTTGTTTAGCAGCTAATCCGTACTGTTGTAATACATCTTGACCTGCTTTTAAAGTGTCAGCTAAATCTAACAACTTACTACGAGGTGCTTGTACAGGAGCCGCTCTGACTTGAGCAACAGCGTACTGACCAGCTCGTTGAATGGTTGGCTGAATACCAGGAACAACGTCCCCTAAGCCTTGTACTTGTACTCGTTCTTTAGCCATAATTAATAACCCTCAGGTAAAGTATATGTTTGGAGGCCTGAAGCATCGTAACTAGACACTGATCCCCTAGGAATCGATGGGTTTGAACTTCCACCTCCACCGCTCAACGACCTCCCAGCCATATACCCTTGCAATCCGCCACTAGCTACGCTCAATACATCAGATATGCCTAAACCTCTAGGACGTATTGGTTCTGCTATAGGTTGTTTAATACCGATCAATCGTTGTTGAGAAGCTAGTCCTATCTGTTCAAGACCAAGTCCTGTACCTACTCCACTAAGTTCTTGTTGGCGAAGTAATGCACTACGATACCCAGCTTCTTGTCTCATGTAGTCTCCCATCAAAGCGTCAACCGAAGCTCCCGCAACGCCCGACTCACCTGCTGATACTCTAGCTCTAGCTAGTGCAGCTTGTGACTTACGACTTACTTGTTCAAGCTCACGTCCTACAGCTTCTTGCTCTTGTGCTTGACGCATACGAAGTGATGTCTGTTCTTGTAAAGCCCTTTGTCTTTCCGCCGCTGCTGCCTGTGCTTGATAACGACGTTGCATCTCATTCTGTTGAAGCTGTGCTTGATACTGTGCCTTAGCTTGTTGCCTAGCACCTATTGCCGAAGCTCCAGACGACGCTGCTCCTAATGCTAAACCTGCTGCTGCTAGTGTACACATATACTTACTTCCTCTCTAATATAAATGACATATAGCCGTCCAAGTGACAATCGTTAAACTCAGCACCTAACCACTTCAACCACCTATAACTCAACGTGTTACTCTTCATAACAAAGTTAGTAAGGTAATCAAAGCCGTCTAACAATCCTTCCATACGTTCCTTAGAGTGTTTCAAGAAGAACTTCTTAATCGTCGGTAATCTTCTAGTACCTAATAACCAAGCACTTCCGATATTAGTACCTTCAATAGGAGCTACGCCAAAGGAACAATACAAGTTATTCATCTCATCCTTTACACTGTAGCACTTAGTAGAACAACTATACGATGTATATACAGCATCTCTAGGGTGGTGCATAAGTCCTAGTATCTCTAACATATCGTCCTCCCGTAAATCTTCATACAAATCAACAGCATCAATATCAAGTTGTGCTTCATCTATTCTAAGCTCCATATCTTCTACTTCTCGGTATGAACATCGATTCAAACTCTGCACCTAATAACTTAACTGGCAATGCACTATCGCTTTTAACTTCGATAGTAGCTTCATTAGGTTGTGCTTGTACGGGGAATCTAAAGTGTCCGTTCTGTGGTGTGAATTGATTAAGTGTTAAGTTAGCTCCTACAATGTCAGGATTAAAAGCGTAGCTATATGTATCCCTGTACTTCGGAGTTACTTCAACAGTAAAGTGTCCGGTGTCTGCATAGTCTATACTACCGTTACGTATTGTTTGATAAGCATAGTCAGATGCACTACGACCACCTCGTTCTGTTGGTTGCTTTAACGTTTGATTGGAGAACCTGTACAACATATTGTATGGCTTACCTGCGAAGAATGAGGTAGAAGTAAGATCACCTAAAACAGTTCCAGCAGAAGAAGATGTACGAGTGAAGGGGGTGTTGTGACCGTTCTTCGTATATATATCTACATCAGTAGGATCATAGGGGAAACCACTTATAGTAGTAGTCTTAGAAGCAGCGTCGTAGCTAGTAGTTAAATCAGCTCCATCTACCTTACTATCTAAATACAAAGTATAATCTAAGTCGGTGTCTGTTATACCGTCTTCAAGTGTAAGTTTCTCTAGGTGTAAACCGTCAGTGTCTGCTGTTATTAAATGCAAATCACTGTCGATAAAGTCAAAACCTCTAACGTCACGTTCAAAGGTAAACTTCATCCAAGCACTTTGTACCTTCTCTTTATTACTCCAGAAGTATTTATATATGAATAAAGTCTTAGGGTCTTTAGATGTACCTATAACAATAGTATTCTCAGACTGTGAACCTACGATTCTATTTACATCAGATGTAATATACTTAGGTACTTGTTGGGTTATCTCTTCAGCGTTAAACGTTTCAGTATTGTTATCAACAAAGTATTCATATACTCCTTCAAAGTCTTTTCGTTTAAAGGGGAAGTATATATAGTTACCTAGTGCTACAGGTTGTATACCGTCTGATAGATCGTACTCAGTAACAGGAGATATAGCTACAGTCCTAGGTGATAACACATCTGCTCCACGAAGTACGAACTGTGAGCCTTGGCTAAATAACATCAGCTTCTCTTGGAATGGTACAGCGTGTTCTAGTATAGCTACCTTTGTGTGACTAAGTCCTACATCGATAACAGCACTGTCTAGTAACTGCTGTGTAGTAGTACGGAAGAAGTTAAAGTATTCATCTGCTTCAGAGAAGATAATGTTGCTGTCTGTAAGTATACCTAATCGGTTCTTAAAGAAGAAGATGTCTCGTATACGTTTACCGACGAATGATGGGAATGGATTGGTGTTGTCGTCACCTGCCCCTCGTCCTGCCCAGCCTATCCTAGTATCCGTTACAGAGGGACCATAATAGAACGTATCCAACTTCCAAGTTAAAAAGCCTTGTGATACACTAGGTACTTCTGTCCAATAATCCGTCCAAGTAGCTCCCGTACCGGGTTCATTAATTGTAGCTGCTTTGTGCTCCTTATCTAATCGATAGTAGTCACTCCCATTTTTTACAATCAACATTTCATTAGGAGTCTGTAACCTAAAATCTGTAATAGTAGTGTTATTGAAGTAAGGTACAAGAGTAACAGGCATAGTTTTATCTTCTAATGACGTGTCTATACTTTCCATCAAAGCCCCCGGCGATTCGTCTTGATAATAACCTACAGTTTCTACCCAACTACCTTCTCCGAAATCTTCCTTTTCCTTAGTAGTAAATCTTACGTAATAATCGTCTTGATCGATGTCAGCATCGCCTATTACTTTAACTCTAAAATTATTATAACATTTAACGGGAAGTTCTGTAATGCTGTTAACTTCTCTGTATACAACACCTAATGCTTGATCCGACAAACCGTCTTCTACTCGTATCTTAAAAGGACCGTCACTACTTGTTATTTTTATTACCGATCCTTTTTGTTCTACTGTAAAAGCAGAACGAGTAGATGCATTAACTGATATAGATTGACCCGAACCATACCATATAGGATGAGTTTGATGGTCCCAGAACCCCCACGCCTTTCCCCAAGTTTCTACTCTAAATGTTTGAGTGAAAGCACCTGTACCAAAACCGCTACCGCTTCTTATAACTGAATAAGTTGTTATTACGCCTTTTACAATTATTAACTCAAATAGAGCACTACTAGTTGCACCTGCTTGATTTACTTCTAATACCACTCTCCATTTACTAGACTTACTGGGGTCTAATCCTCGATGACCTGTGCTAGAACCGTCCAACCAACCGCTACCTCCATTATTAATAGTAAGGGTTCCGCCGTTTACTGAGCTGGTTGCGGTTGTGATACAAGCCGCTAAATCCTCCGCTATAACTGTTGTATCTGCGTGTAACCCTGAACTACTCGTACCACTCTCGTATGTATAGTTAGCACTAGGAGTCTTGTTACTGTGTAACCCGCTCGTGTGTGGTACTACTTTATCGTCTATTATTACACTGTAGTTCTTTTCGTAGTCCCCCAACTTAACAACAACAAGAGCATCGTGTATTTGAGTTCTATATGTACCGTTAGCTACCCAATTTTTAGCACTAGTTATATTCGTTACAGCTTCCCATTTACTAGGATCAAAGGAGCTAGTTGCTGTATGGTTTACAATACATTTATATACAACGCCATTGTAAGTTACATAATTAGGGTCTCCTCCCGGCACTTTAGACTTTTGTAAAACGTCCGTACTTTTCTCTACTGTCCTATTCTTATTAACAAGGAACGTATAGTCAGCTACTGTTAACGCTCGTAAGTCGGCTAACGGATTAGCTACTCCACCTAACGATGCTTGTCCTCCTAAACTCAGATAACTATTAGCTATAGAAGTTACAGCTACTGATACCTTTGTACCGTCTGCTGTATTAATAACACCTATACCACCTAACGATACAGCTACACAATACTTATTCTGTTCAGATCGTTTAACGAAGTGTGTGAATAACTTATCAGAGTCAGTACTATCTGTATTTAACTTCTTTGTATATTCAGTAGGAGGTCGTTTAACCAAGCCTTCCACAACTGTAGCCCAAGCGTTAATCTGTTCGTCGCACTGACCTGGAAACCGTAAGTTGTCAGGCTGTTGTGATACGCCCTGTGCGAGATTCGGTACACTGTTTACTAACAGAGGCATATATCTACTATCTATCTAAAACTCTAAGTACG
>Ga0209223_10002397_pt1 | contig 18800 bp, 16 predicted proteins | sample COG_06_FD_184750 | JGI IMG/M metagenome (GOLD analysis project Ga0209223, IMG submission 184750) | Pelagic Microbial community sample from North Sea - COGITO 998_met_06 (SPAdes) (version 2) | ecosystem: Environmental > Aquatic > Marine > Neritic zone/Coastal water | place: Helgoland, sampling...
CTGCTGCTTCTAAACTAGTATTACAGGGATTTGCAAGTTGGTTAAAGCAAAATCCAGATATTAACATTGAAATCCAAGGACATACAGATGATGTTGGTAATAATACTGATAACCTTGCTTTGTCTCAGGATAGAGCGTATTCAGTAATGGAATACCTTTCAGTCGATGGAGGAGTAAAAGCCTCTAGAATTAAGTTTAAAGGCTATGGAGAAACAAAACCTATAGTACCTAATGATTCTTCAAGTAATCGCAACAAGAATCGTAGAACGGACTTTTTAATTTTATAGAGCCAATACTCAAGTTATATTAAATTTACGAAATTATTATCAAGATCCTTTTTCTTCTAAGTATGGTTCAGTCTATTTTGTTGTCTCTTATTCATTTAAGATTCAGCGAGATGTTAATTTTTTATCTATTTCACTATTTTAAACTTTGGTGTAAAGATCAAAATATGGATAACGCATTTATATTCTGAGACCAATAACGCATACATCATCAATTTGCTCCATTGATCCGCGCCATTTTTCGAATTCTGCATCAAGCAGGGAAAACTGCTTTTCCATAGAGTTTTCTTGAATGGATAGTAAGAAATTTTTAAAATTAGTTGTTTTGTATTTTTTCCCTCTTATTCCACCAAATTGGTCTGAATATCCGTCCGAAAAAATATAGATTGTATCTCCTTTTTCTAATTGAAAAGAATGCGTCTTGTAGGGTTGGAGATTCTCAAATTTTCCTATAGGTTGTTTGTTTGCTTTGGTTTCTATTAGAATACCATTACGAATAATCCAAAGTGGGTTATGTGCTCCAGCATATTCTAATTTATCTTCAATTAAGCTGCAAATTGCAATATCCATTCCGTCTCTAACCTCTGTTTCACTTTTTTCAAACTCTTGAATGACTATATCTCTGGCTTTGTCTAGTATTTGACCAGGGTCCGATAAGTTATATTCTCTAACCGACCGATTAAGCGCATTATTGCATACCACGCTTATCATTGCTCCGGGAACTCCATGTCCTGTGCAATCTGCAACTGCAAAAAGAATTCTATCCGCTTTGGCTTTCATCCAGTAAAAATCGCCCGCAACAATGTCTTTTGGTTTATACAAAACAAATGAATCTTTTAAAAATTCATCAATTACTTTTGACGATGGCAGTATTGCGCTTTGTATTGTTTTAGCGTATTCAATACTGTCTGTTATTTCTTGACTTTTTTCTTCGACAATCAATTTCTGATGATGAATTTCTTTCAAAGATGCTTGTAGCTTTTCTTCTGCTTCTATTCTTTTCGCTATTTGCTTTTGTAAGGAACGATTCCAAAAAATAATGATTCCAATAACGACCATTACAATCAAAGCACAAATAGCTGCAATTTTCCATATACGTGTCATATCAACGCCATACTCATACTTTACTGTTACCCAGTCATTTATTATTTCTTGTTTTTCCTTATTTGATATGGAATTCAATGATTTTTCTAAAATACTAAGAAGTGTATCATTTCCTTTTAATACAGACATATGTAAATTATAATCATATTCTTTTACCTCAGTAGCAATCTGTAAATGGTCAAATCCACTGTAGTTCATATAATAACTTGCTATTGGCAGTCCTGCTATCGTTGCATCTGCTTCTTTGGTCAGTATTTTAAACAAGGCTTCTTCCAAATTATTGGTATAAATAATGGTGAAATTTGGATAATCACGTTCAATTAACTCGGTAATCACATATCCTCGAGGTAAAGCAATTTTCAAATTGTTTAAGTCGTTAATATCACCAATGAATTCACCTTCTTCGGAATTTATTATTACAAAAGAAAAAGAAACATAAGACGATGTGAAATCCATGAATTGGAGTCTATCTTCCGTCACAGCTATTATTGGCAATACCTGCAGTTTTTCCGATTTTAAAGACGCTACAGAAGACAACCAACCTTGGTTTGGAAGTGGCTGTAAATTTATACCTGAACGGCTACGAATAATATCTATAATTGGTTCAACAATACCATCATGATTGCCATTTTCATTAATAAATTCATAGGGTTTCCAATCCGGATCATATCCAAAATACACCGTATCGTTGTTTTCAATCCATTCTTTCTCAATAACAGATAAATCTATTGCCGTTTGACCGATCAATTTTATCGAATGAAGAAATTGAAGTCCCAAGAAAAATACTAATAAGAATTTTTTCATATTCTATGCTATGCTAACAAATATAGGAGTAAGCGATGAGAAAAAGTTAATTACTCTTAATATATATGATAGTAAATATCGATAATTCTAAATTCTGTAAAGTTTTTGTCGTTTTCCCCACTATGTTAATAAGTTGCTTTCACATTTGGTATGGATTTTAATATATTCGAACTTCTTAAAAAAAAACAACTCTAAAACTGGTTTATGAAAAACGTGCTAGCGGTATTTGTTACAACATTAATTACCCTTGGCTTTTCGGCTCAAGAGTTAACACCTGAAGAACAAGCATTTCAAGATTCAATTAATGCATTAAATACAGCTAGTGCTGCAACAGCAGAGTCACAAGAAGCTTATAACAATGGAATCGCATTGTTTAGTCAGGATAAATACAAAGAAGCTATAGCAGCTTTTGACAGATCTCTTGCGGGGGATTCAAAATTTGAGGCTGCTTATTACAACAAAGGTGTGGCGCAATACCAAATGAAAGCATATAAAGCTAGTAAAGGAACATTCACTAAATTATTAGGAATCAATAAGGAACATGGAAAAGCTTATTTCCAAAGGGCACAGGCGCATCAAAAATTAAATAATTTAGATGCTGCTATTGATGATTATGATCACGCAATATTAATAGATGCAAAAAATTACAAAGCTTATTATAATGCAGGAGGAGTTAATTTTTTGAAAAAAGATTATGAAAAAGCAATAAAATTATTTACTAAAGCTATTGGAATTAAACCTGATTTTGGTGATGCATATAATGATAGAGGAAGTAGCTATAGAATGTTAAGGAAATTTGATTTGGCTTTAGCTGATTATGAAAAAGCGGGTAAATATATGTCCAAACATGCATTTGTTTTTAACAATCTAGGAGCAGTTAAGAAAATGTTAAAAGATTTTGAAGGAGCTAAAGCTGCTTATGGTAAAGCATTGGCGTTGGACTCCAAATTTTACCTAGCCTACAATAATAGAGGGGCTATGAGTTTTGAGCAAGGAAAATACGACGAAGCTTTACGTGATTTTAACAAAGCGATTGAAATCAACCCAAAATATGCCCCCGCATATAACAATAGAGGATCTGTTAAAGACAAAAAGAAAAAATATAAAGAAGCAATTAAAGATTTTGATTTAGCTATTTCTTTGAATAAAAATTATGCAAATGCTTATGCAAATAGAGGTACTGCAAAAGAAATGAACCGTGATATGGAAGGCGCTTGTATGGATTGGGCAAAAGCGAGAGAGTTGGGTTCAGATGTAGGAAAAGCATACCAATCGGAAAATTGTGAGTTTTAACTAAGACGTAAACGAATTAAGAAAATCAAGATGAAAAATATATTTATTATAGTAGGTTCTTTATTTATTACGAATAGTTATGCTCAGAATGTTGATTTCAAAGCAGGTAATTTTAAAGATAAAAAGGATGCGTTTAAAAGTGCCTTAGCACACTTTGAAAAAGGGGATGATTTTTTGGAATTAGGCAATGAATCCATTTATACGGTTAAATCGCCAGGAAACAATTTTAAAGCAGCTATTCAAGAATACGAATATGCTTTTAAGTTTAATCCGAATAGTGCGGAGTTGAATTTTAAAATGGGTAATGCTTATTTATATACAAATGAGAAGTATAAAGCATTAAAATACTTAAAAACAGCTGAAAAATTAAACCCTGAAGTAGATACATTTTTAGATTTTTATTTAGGAATGGCGCAACAATTAGATATGGATTTTGCTGGCGCTTTAAAACATTATGAAAAATTTGAAGGTGCTACGAAGTCAAAGCATGTGGAAACTTTAGGAAGAATGCTAAAGAAACGTAAGACTGAATGTAAGCATGGAAAGAGTATAACTACAAAGCCAATTCGAGCCTGGATTGATAACGTGGATAATATTAATTCTTCAGAAGATGATTATAGTCCATGTATTTCAACTGATGGGGGAACGATTATGTTTACCTCTAGAAGAGAAAATGGTCATAAAGCAGATGAGGTTGGAGTTTATGATGGAGATATATACATTACTGAAATTAGTAATAAAGGGAAATGGTCAAAACCCAAAAATGTGGGGAAGCCGTTAAGCACAGAAAATGATGAAACCTCTACAATGCTTTCTTATAATGGAACTAAATTATTAGTTTTTAAAACGGAAGGAGAGGATTATAACGTTTATGAAAGTAATCTAAAAGGAGCTTCCTGGAGTGCTCCTGGAAAGTTACACAGAAGTTTAAATACGATTGTTAACCAAACGCATGCTACTTATAATTTTAATGATAGAAAAGTTTATTTTATTTCGGACAAACAAGTAGGATCGAGTAGTAAAGGAACCGACATATATTTCTGTGGTCGTAAAAATGGTTCAAAACAGGAATTTGGAGCTGCACAATCAATAGGTAAAGAAGTAAATACGAAGTTTAACGAAGGATCTGTATATATGCATCCTGATGGAGAAACGATGTACTTTAGTAGCGAAGGACATAATTCAATGGGAGGATTTGATATTTTTATGTCGGAGAAAAAACAAGGGGTTTGGCAAATACCAGTTAATATGGGATATCCGATTAATACTCCTTATGATGATCATTTTTTTGCAGCTACTGCAAGTGGGAAGTATGCGTATATCTCTTCTAACAGAGAAGGAGGGAAAGGTGGTTTGGATATTTACAAAGTAACTTTTTGGGGGAATCCAAAAGAGTTGATTGTAGATACGGAAGATTACTTGTTGGCAAGTGTTGCTAATCCAATTCAAGATGTTAAAATAGAGAGCAAGGTAAAGGTAAATAAGAAATCGCTAACTGTATTTAAAGGAGCTACTATTGATGCTATTGAAAATAAACCGGTTGAAGCTAAGATGGAGATTATAGACAACAGCACTGGACAAAAAATGGAGACATTTGTTACAAATAGTGCTACGGGTAAATTTTTATTGTCATTGAATGGTGGACGAAATTATGGGATTTCTGTTCAAGCTGATGGGTACTTATTCCACTCAGAGAATTTTGATATCCCCAAGCAGAGCTCATTTAGTATGGTAAATAAAGAAATTAAATTAAAGAACATTAAAATTGGAAGTAAAATTGCTCTTCGAAACGTATTTTTTGATGTCGGTAAATCGACGGTAAAAGATGAGTCCAATACAGAGTTAGATCGCTTAGTAAAGCTTTTAAAAGATGTTCCAGGACTTAAAATTGAATTATCTGGACATACAGATAATACAGGTAGTGAAAGTTTGAATAAGAAGTTATCTCAAGATAGGGCTACAGCTGTTGTTAATTATTTAAAAGCGAAAGGGGTTGTTACAGAAAGGTTATCTGCAAAGGGATATGGTTCTTCTCAACCAATAGCAAACAATGCATCATCTGAAGGTCGTCAAGAAAATAGACGCACAGAATTTAAAATTATCGCTAATTAGAATAGTAGTAGGAGCGGTTCCAATTACGTTAAGATAACTGGAGTATTTGTTGTTGCTCGACTTTTTACAATGACTTTAGCCATCTACTTTTGTAATCATATTTTAAATTCTATAAATTATTTTAATTTCTGCTAATAAAATAGCGCTCAAAGTTTACATTTGTCTTTCAATTTTATATAAATGAGTAAACCGTCTATTCCAAAAGGTACAAGAGATTTTTCACCAACTGAAATGGTGAGAAGGAACTATATTTTTGATACGATTAAGAAATCATTTATTAAATATGGCTTCCTTCCTATCGAAACACCCTCCATGGAGAACTTGAAAACGCTTACTGGAAAGTATGGTGATGAAGGGGATAAGTTGATTTTTAAAGTATTGAACAGCGGGGATTATTTAAAAAAAGCTGATAAGGGAGCAATCGAAGAAGAGAATTCTTCGAAGTTGATTAGCTCTATTTCTGAAAAAGCATTGCGTTATGATCTAACGGTGCCTTTTGCAAGATATGTAGTACAACATCAAAATGATATAGCATTTCCTTTTAAACGCTACCAAATTCAACCTGTTTGGAGAGCTGATAGACCGCAAAGAGGAAGGTACAGAGAGTTTTATCAATGTGATGCTGATGTAGTTGGAAGTAACTCCTTGTTGTACGAAGTTGAAATTGTTCAATTGTTAGATGAAGTTCTTTATAATTTGGGTATTCCAGGCTTTACCATCAAAATTAATAACCGCAAGGTGTTAAGTGGGATTGCCGAAATAACAGGGGAGTCCGATAAAATTATTGACATTACTGTCGCCATTGATAAATTAGATAAAATTGGAGAGGAAGGAGTTATTAAAGAATTAGAAAGTAAAGAGGTTTCAGCTTCAGCAATTGAAAAAATAAAACCTTTGTTTTTATTGAAAGGGGATTACAAAAAAGTTATTTCAGAAATGAAAAAAATGCTTCAAGATTCAGAAATTGGATTGAGAGGAATAGAAGAATTAGCGTTTATATTTGAAACAATCAATGCGTTGGGATTGAAGAAAGCAACCTTTGAATTTGATGTAACGCTTGCTAGAGGACTAAACTATTATACAGGAGCTATTTTTGAGGTATCTGCCAACAATGTTAAAATGGGGAGCATATCAGGCGGAGGTCGATATGATGATTTAACAGGTATTTTCGGTTTAAAAGATGTTTCTGGAGTTGGAATATCTTTTGGAGCGGATCGGATTTATGATGTTTTAGATGAATTAGAATTATTTCCAGAGTTTTCTGCAGAATCCACTCAGGTAATGCTTGTTAATTTTGGGATAGATGATCTATTTTGTTTACAGGTATTAAAAGAACTGAGAGAAAACGGTATTAATGCTGAGTTTTATCCATCTTCAGTAAAATTGAAAAAACAAATGAAATATGCGAATGATAAAAATATTCCATTTGTAATTTTTATAAATGAAGAAGAGGTTGCCAGTAATATACTAGAACTTAAAAACATGCTGACAGGAGATCAGCAAAAGTTAACGATAAAGGATGTTATTACTACTTTAATGGATTAAAATATGAGTGAAGCACAGCATGTAATATCATCAGCACATTTATCAATTAAAAAAATTGATAACATACTAAAAACAAATGTTCGCTTAAAGCTATCAGACGATTCTATTAAAAAGATAAAAAAATGTCGAAAGTATTTAGACTTGAAGCTAAAGAGAGGAGATGAAGTGTTTTATGGCATTAATACTGGATTTGGGTCGTTGTGTAATACTGTTATTTCCAAAAAAGACTTAAGTCAATTGCAGGAAAATCTTGTTATGTCTCATGCTTGTGGATTAGGGGATGAAGTTGGGCACGATATCGTTAAATTGATGCTTTTGTTGAAAATTCAAGGACTCTCTTTAGGATATTCTGGTATAGCTTTGGAAACTATTCAAAGATTGATCGATTTTTATAACAATGACATAATGCCAGTTGTTTATCAGCAAGGTTCGTTGGGTGCATCGGGTGATTTAGCTCCTCTTGCACATATTTCACTTCCTTTATTGGGCAAAGGATATGTTGATTTTGAGGGGAAACGAAGAAAAGCAAAAGATGTTCTTGAAGAATTGAATTGGGAGCCAATTGTTTTAAATTCTAAGGAAGGACTTGCATTGCTTAATGGTACTCAATTTATGAGTGCACATGCAGTTTGGTCATTAATAAAAGCAAATCACTTATCTGAATTTGCTGATTTAGTAGGCACCATGTCTTTAGAGGGATTTGATGGTAGGATTTCTTCCTTTGCTGAAGCTGTTCATTTGGTTAGACCGCATAAAGGTCAGCTAGAAACGGCTAGAAATATTAGAAAATACCTAGAAGGAAGTGAGTTAATTAACCAAGATAAGGTTAATGTTCAAGATCCCTATTCGTTTCGTTGTATGCCTCAAGTACACGGAGCCTCTAAGGATGTTATAGAATATGTATCGGGAGTAGTTGAAATTGAAATAAACTCTGTTACCGATAACCCTACAATTTTTCCAGATGAAGACATGATAATATCCGCGGGGAATTTTCATGGGCAACCTTTGGCATTGAGTTTAGATAACTTGGCGATTGCAATAGCAGAATTAGGTAGTATTTCTGAACGACGAATTTATAAATTGATTTCAGGAACAAGAGGCCTTCCTCCGTTTCTAGTTGCCAACCCAGGTTTAAATTCAGGATTTATGATACCGCAATATTCGGCAGCTTCAGTTGTAAGTAAAAATAAACAATTATGTACACCAAGCTCTGTAGATACAATTGATTCGAGTAACGGTCAAGAAGACCATGTTAGCATGGGAGCAAATGCAGCTACTAAAACACTAGAAGTAATCAAGAACGTTGAAAAAATTATTGGAGTAGAATTATTTACAGCAACGCAAGCACTCGAGTTTAGAAAGCCTTTGAAGTCTTCTGAATATATAGAAAGCTTAATTATTGAGTTTAGAAAACTTGTTCCATTTGTAGGTGATGATAAAATCATGCACGATGAAATGGAAAAATCAAGAGTATTTGTCCAAGAATTTGAATTTTAACGCTTGAATACTCTATACCTAATACCTGGAACCGGAGCAGATCATCGTTTTTTTTCTAGATTACAACTTGATGTTAATACACAAGTAATTGAATGGACTGAATGGGGAAATGCCCAAACAATTCGAGAATACGCTGAGGTACTAAGTTTGCAAATTAATACAGAAGAACCTTTTGGAATTTTAGGTGTTTCGTTTGGTGGTATGCTTGCTGTTGAAATGTCGAAATTCCTTAATCCATCGAAGCTCATTATTGTGTCTAGTGCAAAATCGTATAAGGAACTTCCTGTTATAGTTAGGTTTGCAAGAAGGTTAGGAGTGCATCATCTGATTTCTCCTTGGCTTATTAAAATGATTCCATTTGCTGGAAAAATATTTGGTGTTTCTAAAAAAGATAAACGTTTTTTTGACAAAATGATAGATGAAACTCCTGCTGGACATTTGAAAAAGACAATTCGTTCTATACTCTATTGGAAAAATACAGATCTCCCTTCCGGAGTACTGCATATTCATGGTTCTCGAGATAAAGTAATTCCAATAAAAAAAACACAGAAACCTGCTGTGGTCGAAGGTGGTGGCCACTTTATGGTTTATAATATGGCCAATGAAGTCGGTGAAATTATTAATGAGCATTTATAACCTTATTCCGACTACACAAACATCATCGATTTGATCAAAGTCATCTTTCCAAGTTTCAAATTCAGATTGTATAGAATTTAGTTGATCGGACATTTTTTGCGCTTTAATTTTACTGAGTAAATTATTAAAAGGCTTGTATTTATATTTTTTTCCTCGTTTCCCTCCAAATTGATCAGCAAATCCATCCGTAAAAAGGTACAATATATTTCCTGGATTTACAGGTATAGTCTTCCCTTTAAATGGTTTTTGCGTTAGAAACCTACCAATTGGTTGTTTACATCCTTTAATTTTTTGTGATTCAATTTCATCTTTATCAAAAATCCAAAGAGGATTGTTAGCTCCTGCGAATTCGATACTTTTTCCATCTTTATTTATGCGACACAAAGCTATATCCATTCCATCCATGATGTCCGTATCACTTTGTTCAAATGTGTTTATTACCAATTCGGTTGCTTTGTCCAAAATTGCAGCAGGTTCATATAAATTATATTCTCTTACCGCTCTGTTTAAAGCATTATTACAAACAACACTTACCATAGCGCCTGGTACACCGTGTCCGGTACAATCTGCAACTGCAATCAATAAGCCTTTTGGTGTTTCCTCTATCCAATAGAAATCACCAGCAACGATGTCTTTTGGTTGGTAATAAACAAAGCAGTCATTAATACATGCATTTATGGACTCTTTAGAAGGTAGAATTGCTTCTTGTATCCTTCGAGCATATGTTATACTATCGGTTATTTCTTCGTTTTTAATCTCAATTATGTTTTTTTGCTGCACTAATTGATCGTTGGAAGTTTTTAATGCTAAACGCGAAATGATTTCTTTCTTATGCAGTCGATACCGAGTTTGTATAAGGAATATCAAGAATAAAGCAACCGTTATGTTTAGAAGTCCTCCGTTTATGATAATTTCATCAAACGATAGTGGGCTATTAAAATAAAACATACCTCCTATAGAAAGTAAGCATAATGCAACCAATACTATACTGTATAGCATTCTCCAGAGCATTAACATACCTCCTCCAATAAGAATCGCCAACATTGCAAACGTTTGTTGCTGAAACATTTCCAATTCCATAACGCTGTAGAAATATCCATTTTAGATAACAAGGGCAGTATAGGAAAGAAACATAAAAAGTTCAATCCTAGTTAGTTTTTTATTATGAATAAGCAGCAATACTAGCACAAATATTGAGATACTACATCGAATAATACAAAATGAAAACCAATATTCTGGAGTAACAAAGTAATCACTTAGGGCCCATAAGGGGTTTAGAATTAAAGCTACCCAGCTGGCAATTTTGAAGTATTTTACAGAAAGTGCGTTTAATTCACTTTGCCAATCAACGATGTTTTTTCCCATAGATGTTAGCACTAATATAAACAAAAATAGCGAAACTAAATCTCGCTATTTTTAATATGATTTATGATAAGTATTTTATAAATCCTTAGTTTTAGATACTTTACCGTTGCTGTAAGTTTCTTCCTTTGTGGGTTTTCCTTGTTGATTATAATAAGTCCATTTACCAGTTTTATAATAATCATATGCGTTTAAGTCATAGGTTAAGGTTCCTTTTTTCTTGTGTTTTCCATCTAAATAAAAGTCATTTTGAGTGAAGTTTAATTTCTTAACTCTTTCTAATACAGTTTCCTCTTGTCCAGTTTCATAGTAGGACCTTTTGGCATTATGATATAAGAAACTTTTATGGAATTCCTCATAAAACTCCATGTTACCATTTGAATAATAATCAATCCATAGAAGTGCAGATCCCTCCATATATTTAACTTCAGACTTCAATGTTCCGTCAGTGTAAAACTTCTTTTGAAGCGACCTGAAACCATCTATGTTTTTAAATTCCCTTTCTATTTGACCGTTCGGATAAAAGTTTTTATAAACTTTTAATTGTCCGTCAATATAATATCCACGGTGCAGAAGTGTTCCATCGTCATAAAAATCTTCTTTCCAGTTATTTACAGCATAACCATTTTCCATTCTTACGGAATCTCCTGCAAGAACCATATTTAAAGGCTCGTAGATCTGAATTCCATAAGTCTCATCAATAATAGATTTATCGAATGTCTTATCTTTAGGGATTTGGCTTTCAAGGTCTATTTGTGCGTAAGAAACACTAGAAATTAAAAAGACACCTAACAGTAAAATACATTTCATATGAAGATAGTTTCAGTGATATGTTTGAAATTAACCATGTAAATATACAAAATTATGTCTAAATGTTAAAATATTTACACGTCCTTTTTTTCACTAAGCGAAGCAATTTTTATACCAAAGTAACCATAAATAATTGTCATGATAGGGCTTATGATATTGAAGAAGCAGAATAAAAAGTATTCTCCGGTAGCAACTCCTAGCACATGAGATTGCGCTGCACCACATGTGTTCCATGGAACTAGCACAGATGTAACTGTTCCGCTATCTTCTAAAGTTCGACTTAAATTTTGGGGAGCAAGACCCCTCTCTCTATATGTTTTTGAAAACATTTTACCAGGAACTACAATTGCTAGATACTGATCGGAAGCAGTTACATTAAAACCAACACACGTTAAAGTTGTAGTAGCAATTAAAGAGCCTCTAGATTTGGCCTTGGATACTATGACCTCTGTTATCTTACTTAACATACCAAGTTTATCCAGAATCCCTCCAAAACTCATCGCACAGATAATTAGCCATATTGTTCCCATCATACCCGACATTCCGCTGGTTCCAAGTAGTTCGTTCACTTGGTCGCTAGAAGTGTTAACGGATGTATCTATGGTCATAGCGTTTATTACACTGCGGTATGAAGCCTCTAAATAATTGCTTCTTGATAAGGTGGCGGTTAAACCTAACTTATTAATGCTGTTATCAAAAGTCAATGTGAAATTATCCATTGCAGCCGTGTCTAAAGCTTCTGGAAGTATAAAGGATCCAGTTGCTGCCACATCCCCTTCTTTGCTTATGACCAAATCGTAGCTGCCACCATCTACATTTTTTAACTTAGAATCACCTTTTATTTTTTCATCTTTTTGATACCATTCAAAAGAATATTCGGAAGTGTTTTCACCCTCTATTATAACCGTGTTTTTTATTCCGTTTTGGTTGATAATGTCTGGCTGAAAAAGGAGTGCCGCGACTCCACCTAACAAAGCTCCTGCAAAAAGAGCTGGAATTGCAGGTACTTTTTTAATTATCATAAAAACTACGGTGGCAGGAACTAAAAACAACCATGGAGTTATATAAAAAGAACCTTCAATAGCTGAAAGTATCCCGTTTATTTCTTCCGTTGAACCACTTTCGCCAACAAAAAAACCTAACACCAAGAAAATCAATAACGTAATTATAATAGAAGGAATTGTAGTCCACATCATGTAGCGAATGTGCGTAAATAAGTCTGTCCCAGCAACAGCAGGAGCGAGGTTTGTTGTGTCACTCATAGGCGACATTTTATCTCCAAAATAGGCTCCAGAAATTATTGATCCAGCAATTAAACCAGTGTTTATGTCCATCGCTTGGCCGATACCAAGTAAAGCTACTCCTATTGTAGCTATAGTGGTCCATGAGCTTCCAGTTGCTAACGAAATAATTGCACTAACTATGCAAGCAGCAAATAGAAATATAGTAGGGTTTAATATTTTAAGTCCATAATAAATCATACTTGGCACAATACCACTGATTAACCAGGTTCCCGCTAAAGCACCTATTAATAAAAGAATCAGTAATGCGGGAAGGGCGGATAAAATTGAATCACTAATACCACTGAGCATATCTTTCCATTTGTATTTAAGTCGCCAACCAATTAGCGCTGCTATTGCTGTTCCAAACAACAGTGCCATTTGATTAGCTCCGCCTAAAGAATCATCCTCCCAAATGGAAATAACAGATATCATTAAAAGAATAACCAAAGCAATTATTGGAGTTAATGCTTGAATTAAAGAAGGTTTTTTGAATGTAGATTCCATATTAATTTATAATTAATCGTTGTAAAAATACCTTTTTCCAAGAGATTGAGAAAGACTTGCAATTTATAAATCTTTGAATGTCTTTTTTTTGCGACCAAAATGCTTCCAAACGATATTACTAGAATACATGCCTTCCATTTCTGTAAAACTTTTACATGGAATTTGTTTACGCTTTTTATTCAATTGCGGGATGTTTTTGTAAAAATGAAAATGTGCTTTAATGATACTTCCTATGTGCCTTATTTTCCCAGAAAAAAGAAACTTCGCTCCAGCTATACTGTCTAGGAATAATCGTGACAGTATTTTAATAAAAAGACCTTTATCTAGGTTTTTATACAGCGTAAATAAACTGTTTCTAAAGTTTAAATATGTTTTTTGTGGGTTGATATAGTTTAATGTTCCTCCGCCAACATGATAAACAGAACTAGACCCACAATACATTATTTTTTTCCCACTGTTTTTCATTCTCCAGCAAAGATCGATTTCTTCCATATGTGCTAAATAACTAGCGTCAAACCCCCCAAATTCATGAAATGATTTAGCCTTAATGAACAAACATGCTCCTGAAGCCCAAAATATTTCAGCTGTATCATCATATTGTCCTTCATCCTTTTCTACATGGTCAAAAATTCGACCTCGACAAAATGGATAGCCATTTTTATCAATCATTCCACCTCCAGCACCAGCATGCTCAAAGTATTGCCTATTGTGGTATGATAAGATTTTTGGCTGTGCTGCAACTATGTTTTCATCGCTTTCTAATAATTGAATAATTGGGGTAATCCAATTTGGGGTGACTTCCACATCAGAATTTAAAAGAATGTAATAGTCTGCAGTGACCTGTTTGAGACCTTCGTTATAACCTCCAGCAAACCAGTAGTTTGAATCGTTTACAATAACCTTTAGTTGAGGGAAGTTGTCTTTCAGAAAAAGAACTGAATCGTCAGTGGAGGCATTGTCTATAACGTAAATATCAGCTTCATTGCTGTTTGTAATAACACTGGGTAAGAATTTTTCGAGCCACTTCAACCCATTAAAATTTAATATGACAACTGCAGTATTCAAATATTTAAAATGAGTGTTATAAAGATTAAAACAATTAAATTTAATTTATTAACGAGGTTTGTAAAATAAATCATCCGTACGATCTCCAAATTCAGGATCAGGGTTTACATCATCTACATTACCGCCTTTGGTACTTCTTCGCTTTAAATCAATTTTCCAATGAAAGTTTTGGATTTCTCCAATTAAATCAGAATGTAATAATTCATAATCATTTGTAACTAAATCACGATCATAAAAAACAAAACGTTTATTATTAAATTTTCCAATTTTGTAGTAATGCCATATTTGATAGGGATATGAATTCGCTTCACTTCTCTGGTCATGCACAGTATTTGGAGCTCCATATTTCAGGAAAATACGTCCCCTATCTGTTTGATAACCTTTCTTGATACGCGTACCAAACTTAAGTTGTACTTGTTGTACTTGAAACTTATATGCATTCCAATCCTTTTCTGGAGTAACCGTGTTTCTGTTGTACCAAAAACTATAAATATATTGAAGTTTTAATGTATCGGTCATGTCGTCTAATTGACCATCAACAATTTTCTTCTCAATCTGGGTTGAAATGGGACGCAGGCAATAAATAAATTCATCCAACGAATCCATTGATAGCCTATCGGTGAATTGTCCAGCAAGATTTACATCTTTTAAGTTTTCAGTATTGAGGTCATTTAATAAATTCAAGCGTTGGAATCGTAATTTCTTTTCTACAACAACTTGGTTGTCTTTGTTTTTTACTTGCACCACAAGGTTATAGTTTCCGGTCGGAAGAGTGCCAATTTCAAATATATTTAGCGTAGCATTGACAGGATTAGATTTTTCCTTACTTAATTTATTGAAGCTTCCTGCAATTAACCCTCTTTCGTAGGATTCAATGAAGTGTTGTAATACATATTTCCCGTTTTCTCCTAATTCTTTGTCCGTATTATATATTTCAAAATAGTAAGCAATTTTATCAAATTCAGGTGAAAAATAATCAGAGACCAGTGGAACCATTTCAAAGCCAGACTTTGAAGTTTTGGAAGCTTTATCAGATTTCCAAAACGAATCAATTAATTCAATATCAGATATGGTAATGAGATCATTGAAATCTACTGTAATTTCTTCGTAATAGGTTGTCTTTTGAGCAGATTCGTTAAATAAGTCTAAAATCTCTACTTCATATTCATAATTTCCATTTTCAACAAAAAAACGATGGAGATGCAATGGGTCGTTGTATAGGTCTTTGGTTGTGACACCTTTGTTTTCTAGTACTATTTTTTGAAAATCTATAATCTTACCATCTTTCTTTAACATTTGCAAAATCTCTATTTTACATCTGTCAACACCTAAATCATTTGGAATGTATTTAATAGAACCTGAAAAAATGCTTATATAGGTTTCAATAAATGGAGAACTAGGAGAATCAAATTTTTTAAAGCCAATTGTAGCTTCAGCCTGAGTATATCCAAGAGTACAAATGGCCATTAGTACAAGAAATGATAGATTTTTCATTTTTCGATATTTTGGATAGTAACAAATGTACGTTAATAAAGCCAAAATAGAGGAAGACTTATTTATTGAAGTGTTATATTGTGTTAAAAAAGTTACTAATCGGATTGAAATGGATAACTTATTACCAGTATTTTCGTTGTAACGGTGGAATGAAAATGCTAATAATTTATGTACTAACGATTGTTATTTCAATTGCGAGTTTTTCGCAAGGCATTAATAATGAAATAAAATTGCAGGTAATTGGTGAAGATATTTCGACTCCTGGATATGTATTAAACGATGTTCTTATCAAGGGAGATAATTCTGAGTACTTAAAAAATTATAGAACTACGAGGTATTTTTTGAGAAGAGTTTATACCTACTCTCAATTGGCATCAGCGATGCTAAATGAATATCAAGATTCTATTTCGCACATGACCTCTAAACGTGATAAAAGGAAATATTTGAAACAAGCAAATAAAGAACTAAAGGACGAGTTTGGAGAAGAAATAAAAAATATGTCCATAACGCGTGGTGTTTATTTAAATAAACTAATATTCAGAGAAACAGGACTAACAACCTATGATATTATTAAAGATTACAGAGGTGGTGGAAAAGCTGCTTTCCTACAAACACTTTGTCGGTTAAACGGTCAGGACCTTAAATTAACTTACTCTCCCGAGGGGGAAGATGTTATCATGGAGAGAATAATTAAAGAGATTGAAGCAGGTAAGATTAAAACATTACCGCGAACTGCAGTGACTCAAAAAGGAAAGCATATTCAAAAAAATAAAAAAAAGAAAAATCTTAGAAAAACAAAAGGAAACGGAGTGATGTAGCGGCTAGATAATTTATTTACCGTGATTTCTTCCGTTAATTTTACCTTTGCTAAAATATTCATCATTCTTTTTCATTTCCTCTTTCATTTCTTCAGATAAATCTTCTTTTAAGTCCGATAAGTCCGGTTGACCAGCATTTACCCATGCTGTATACCAAAAACTTCCTGCGGTTAAGATTGATTCTCTCATTCTTCTTTCCTGCATTCCATTCAATCTTCTTTGGTATTCCATAGAGAAATCTTCACTATAAACCTTCATCACAACACGACCTCTGTGCTCAAAAGAATATTTTTTATCATCATCAAAAAGTTCTGTTAATTCTTTTTCTATGCTGAACACAGAGTCCAATGCGTAATGACTTTGTTTAACAATGTTCCAGGCTTTTTCCAAGGGGTTAGAGATATAACTAGCTCTACCCACCATATAATCATAGTTTTCAGCAGATAATTCAGGGATTCTGGATTCCCAAAATCCATGTATTCCCTTCTGATTTGTCATTTGTCCATTATAGTTTTCGGTAGTATGCAGAGGAACATGAGAGTCACCAACATAGTGACCTAAATCTGCTGAGTATTGTAATATTTTATCTAAGTTCTTTTCCTTAAAAGCTCTTGTCAACCTTTTTACCATTACATCAAGGTGCCATGGAACGATCCCATAGGCTTTGAGTGTGTCCTCCGAAAATTTTTCAACTGCATCCTTCCATCTTTTTGGAACAACGTCAAATGGATCTTCCCCATTGTGCGCGTAATGATCAATATCGATGTAATGCCTTTCCGCTTCTCCTTTAGCTGCATATCTTCGTTTATCTGGGTCGATTGCATGCTCTGTTAAAAATTCAATGTGTTTTTTGTAAAAGGTGAATAGTTCTGGAGGCAAAGTAAATACCGCCATTCTATTAATTCGTTTATGTGCATAAAAACCCCAACTAGAAGAACATTTGCTGCTGCCATTGTGGGGATCGGTGCCGGCCTTAATGTTAAGTGTCGAACTGATTAAAAGTATAAAGACAATTGTTTTTAGCATTCAATGGAATAATTATATGCCGCCTAAGATAATCAAAAGTCAGTTTGTAATCTTTTTTATCTATATATTATTCGTATAAAACAAATAATTCAATGAAGGTGACATGAAAAAAAGAGACCTAATCCCAAATACAACTTTGGCTATTGATGCTGGATATCAAAGAATCAAGTTTGTGATTTTGAGTTTTGATTTTAAGAAGTAAGATTCAGAACGACCAAGTTTAACGTCATTACGAAAAATTTTAGAAGAAAATTTTGTGGCAATCTTGTCATAACTGGAAGAAATTGTTACAAAAGTTGCATTTCATTTTGATTTTTTGCGGTGACGTTCTATTCGGATGAGCAAAACTATTGATACTCATAACAGCCAATGGTGTTTCCGAATCTACCATTACCATCTAAGTCATTTCCGGAAGTAGATCCAAAAGCTTGTCCAACAGCAGGTGAGTTACTTGGAACGTGGTAATCCCAAACACTAGGATCGACAAATAAAGGGTCGCTGTTGGTTGCGCAGTTTGAGAAGAAATTAGCATTCGCAATTGTCATATCTGTTTTTATCAAGCAATTGGCAAAATTAAATACTGGAGCAGATCCAGCAAGGCTCCTAGCTAGGGTATCTATAACAAATTCATTGTCGTTATTACCATAAATAATACTATTGGTAAAAGTAGCAGTCGTAAACGGTCTATATTGAATGGTGCTTCCTGATTCATAGTAATCAGAAAAAGCAAATAATCCAGAATTTCTAGTGCTGCTCCAGTAATTACCAAATGTGCAATGGTCAAAATTAACAGATCCTCCAATGGAAATAACAGCTGAATATTGAGCAGAATTACCAAATAAACAATTTACCGCGGCAACATTTGCTCCTTGGGTTAATATCCCAGCAAATAGGCTATTGTCTATTTTTACTGAATTCAAATTAACCATGGTTCCATTTCCAGCTGTATCAATTTGGATTCCTATAACGGCATTTTTTATTTCTGCATAGTCAATATTGCTTGTCAGAGGTTCAATGAAGTAAATTCCTCTCCATTGACCAGCGACACTATCGGCTGGATAGAGCAAGAAGTCTGCTGTTCTGTCTTGCGAAAACTCAACGGGGTTACCCACGGATCCGTTCACCAATAAAGAACCTTTATAAACTAGAAGCGTGGCACTATT
>Ga0209223_10002411_pt1 | contig 18748 bp, 21 predicted proteins | sample COG_06_FD_184750 | JGI IMG/M metagenome (GOLD analysis project Ga0209223, IMG submission 184750) | Pelagic Microbial community sample from North Sea - COGITO 998_met_06 (SPAdes) (version 2) | ecosystem: Environmental > Aquatic > Marine > Neritic zone/Coastal water | place: Helgoland, sampling...
CGGATGGACAGGCCCGTGCGACCAATGTTGGTGGCGAAATACTCTGCACAGTTTTCTAAGGAGAAGTGAAATGTCAAGAATTGGAAAACAACCAATAGAGTTGCCTAGTGGAGTTGAGGCACTGATTAATGGTCAAAGTATAGAAATTAAAGGACCTAAGGGTGTCCGTAATTTTAAAGCTACGGATGATGTCACGCTCTCAATTTCTGAAAACGTGATTTCTATAAAGCCACGTGGTGCGTCAAAAAGAGCGAGACAGCAGTGGGGAATGAGTCGGACGCAAGTTGCTAACTTAGTGACTGGTGTGACTGAGGGTTTTAAAAAAGAACTCGAAATAAACGGAGTAGGATACAGAGCAGCGCTGCAGGGTAGTATTTTAAAACTATCCTTAGGATATTCTCATGATGTTGACTTTGCTATCCCTTCCGACGTTAAAGTGACGTGTGTAAAGCCAACCGAAATAACGGTTGAGGGAATAGATCAGCAAGTAGTTGGTCAGGTAGCTGCTAATATCAGAGCTTGGAGAAAACCAGAACCGTATAAAGGAAAAGGAATCCGTTATAAAGGTGAGTATATTTTTGCTAAAGAAGGTAAGAAAAAATAAGGATTGAATTGATGACGACTGATAGACTTGGACTTTTTAAAAGACGACGGCTGCGGGTTAGAAATAAACTCAGGAAGATAAATAAGGAAAAGTTACGATTGAGCATACATCGCTCGTCAAAGAATCTCTATGTTCAAGTAATAGACGACCGTGGAGGAAAAACGTTAGCTTCTGCCTCGACTCTTGAGCCTAAATTGAAGCTGGGTGGAAAAAACAATGTGGCAGCTGCTCAAAAGATTGGAAAGCTTATTGCTGAGAGAGCTAAGCTAGTTGGAGTAGAAGAAGTATATTTTGATAGAGGCGGATTTCTTTTCCACGGAAAGGTTAAGGCTCTTGCAGAGGCTGCTCGAGAGAGCGGTCTGAAATTTTAAAGGAAAAACCTAATGGCTAGAGACGATAATCGAAAAGATAGAAAGAATCGAGAAGAAACCCCCGAATTTGCAGATAGACTAGTTGCAATAAATAGGGTTTCGAAGACGGTCAAAGGTGGTAAGAGGTTTGGTTTCGCTGCATTAGTGGTTGTTGGTGATCAAAAAGGCCGCGTGGGCTACGGAAAAGGAAAAGCTAAAGAAGTACCTGAAGCCATTAGAAAAGCTACTGAGCAAGCAAAAAGAAAGATAGTCAGAGTTCCTTTGAGAGAGGGCAGAACGTTACATCACGATATGGATGGGCGACATGGAGCGGGAAAAGTTGTGTTGCGTACGGCACCTGCAGGAACAGGCATTATTGCAGGTGGACCGATGCGTGCAGTTTTTGAAATGTTAGGTGTGCAAGACATAGTGGCAAAATCTACTGGATCACCAAACCCTTATAATATGATTAGAGCGACCTTAGATGGTTTGACGAAGGAAACTAGCCCTCGGTTAGTTGCACAAAGAAGAGGAAAAAAGCTATCGGAATTGATACCTAGATCTGGCGACGTATCAGTTGCAGAAAAGACTGAAAGCTGAGAGGATTGATTATGAAAAAAATGATTTCTGTAAAGCAGATTGGTTCTCCAATAAGGCGTCCACGTGATCAAAAAGCGACATTGATTGGCCTAGGTTTAAATAAAATGCACAAAGTGCGAGAACTAGAGGATACACCAGACGTTAGGGGTATGATAAATAAGGTTAAACATCTTGTTGAAGTTATTGACCAAAAGAAATAGTAAATTAACGCTGTACAAAAGTTCTGCCGAAAATATAGCAATTCAAAATTGGGAGTTATATTTGTTGGGAGTATATGGAGATAATAATGAAGCTTAATCAACTGTCGGATAATCAAGGGGCTGTGAAGTCGCGAAAGCGAATTGGCCGGGGGCCTGGTTCTGGAACTGGTAAGACAGGGGGCCGAGGATTGAAGGGCCAGAAGTCCAGATCTGGGGTTGCAATTAAAGGCTACGAAGGCGGTCAGATGCCAATTTATATGCGGCTACCTAAAAGAGGGTTTAATGTTCCTAGCCCCAAAAGATATGCAGTTATTAATCTGGGGCTCTTACAAAAATTTATTGAATTAAAGAAATTAAAGATTGATAACTCAATTACCGAAGATTCTTTGGTCCTGAGTGGCTTGGTTACTCGGAAGTTTAATGGAGTAAGAATACTAGCCAAAGGAAAAATTACATCAAAGATAGATTTAGTAGTTACTGGCGCTTCTCGTGCCGCGGTAAAAGCGGTTGAAGAAGCTGGGGGTACGGTTTCATTTACTCAATGAGTTAAGGCTAAGAACACTACTGCCTCTCCTAGGTAGTAGTAAGGTTGACAGTTTTAAAATGTTTACTTTCTGATGTTTCAGAAATGATATTTATAACGATTGTTTAGAGGAGAATAACGATGGCGTCTGCCGCAGAACAAATGGCCGCAAACATGAATTGGGGTGCGTTTGGAAAAGCTAAGGAACTCCAACAAAGAATACTTTTCGCATTAGCTCTCTTAATTGTTTACCGAATTGGTACATATATACCAGTACCTGGTATCGATGCGGTGCAACTGAAGTCCTTCTTTGAGCAAGCCAACCAAGGTATTGGTGGGATGCTCAATATGTTTACTGGAGGCGCTGTAGGTAGGATGGCTATATTCGCTCTGGGAATAATGCCATACATCACCGCGTCTATTATAATCCAGCTACTCACATCAATGGTGCCGTATTTGGAGCAATTGAAGAAGGAAGGAGAGCAGGGTAGAAAAAAAATAAACCAGTACACCCGTTATGGTACAGTCGTTCTCGCTTTTTTCCAGTCCTATGGCATAGCTGCTGGAATAGAAAGTCAAGGGCTGGCGTCGGATCCCGGGATGTTTTTTCGAGCTTCTTGTGTGATTACCTTGGTTGGTGGAACGATGTTTCTAATGTGGCTAGGTGAACAAATTACTGCCAGAGGAATAGGGAATGGGATCTCATTAATAATCTTTGTTGGTATAATCGCGGAACTCCCAAGTGCTTTGGCCCAGTTCTTTGCTTCGGGTCGATCAGGAGCACTAAGCCCATTCATTATAGTCAGCGTTCTATTGATGATAATTTTGGTAATAGCATTTGTTGTTTTTATTGAAAGAGCATTAAGAAAAGTTCATATACAATATCCCAAAAGACAGGTGGGGATGAAGATGTTTGGTGGCGAAAGCTCTAATTTACCAATCAAACTTAACCCATCAGGCGTGATCCCAGCAATATTTGCGTCATCGTTACTCTTGCTTCCTACGACTATCAGCACTTTTGCAAAAGATGATGAGTCTGGAGTTCTAGGTTTTATCTCTGCTTATTTGGGACCTGGCCAACTATTGTATTATATCTTTTTTGGTGGGATGATTGTGTTTTTCGCCTATTTTTATACGCTAAATGTGTCATTTAAGACAGAAGATGTTGCTGATAATCTAAAAAAGCAAGGTGGTTTTGTTCCTGGCATACGACCCGGCGAACGTACTGCACAGTACCTTGATTACGTCGTGGTGAGGCTCCTTGTATTAGGATCTGCATATCTTGCTGCGGTATGCTTACTTCCAGAAGTCCTTCGATCCCAATTTGCTATTCCATTCTATTTTGGAGGTACCTCGCTACTGATCGTTGTATCAGTAACAATGGATACAATTACCCAAGTACAATCGCATTTGCTTGCTCATCAGTATGAAGGCCTAATTGAAAAATCTAGACTTGGAGGCAAAGGTAAGAAAAAAGGAAAACAACGAAGATGAATTTAATATTGGTTGGACCGCCTGGAGCTGGAAAAGGGACACAATCGCGTTTACTGGAAGAGAAATTTGGTCTCAAGCAACTATCTACTGGTGATATGTTAAGGGCAGCGAAAACCTCAGGTAGTGAAATGGGTAAACGGGTTGCTCAAGTAATGGAAAGAGGCGACTTAGTTACTGATGAGATTGTAATTGGTCTGATATCTGAAAGAATTGAGTCAGAGCCAATTTCAACAGGTTTTATTTTCGATGGTTTTCCAAGAACCCTCGCTCAGGCGGATGCGCTGTCCGAGGTGCTAAATAAAAAAAACAGGAACCTCGACTTTGTAATCGAGATGCAAGTTGACGATGAGGCTCTTGTTCAGAGGATCACTGGGAGATTTAACTGTAAGGAATGTGGAGAGGTATATCATAAGGATACCAAACCACTAGAAAAAGAAAATTGCTGCAATAGTTGTGATGCTACCAATTGTTTTGAGCAAAGATCAGATGATAACGAAAGTTCCTTCAGGACGCGACTTACAAACTATTATAAAGATACTTCTCCATTAATTGGATATTACTATGCTAAGGGGCTATTGGTGTCCGTGGATGGTTTGTTGGATATTGAGGCTACTCAGAAAAATATTACGAGAATTTTATGTTTATAGAATGATTCGGAACTTGACGTTATTGAGATGTCGGATATAAGTGGTCGCTTGATGGGCAAGAGAGTCAAAAATCAGTGGCTCTATTCTTGGTTATGCACGTTTGGCTAGCCAAATTTGTGAAAAAAGATTCTGGAGCTACGGAATCGCAAATAAGAAATGGAGACTAACGTGGCGCGTATAGCTGGTATAAATCTACCTACTAATAAACGGGTAATAATCGCCCTGACTTACATACACGGAATAGGTAATACGGCCTCACTAGAGATATGTAAGTCTGTTGGGATCGAAGATTCTAAAAGAATCAATGAAATTAGTGATTCCGAAGTGATGCAGATTAGAGAGCATATTGATGCGAATATGATGGTAGAGGGAGACTTGCGACGAGAGAAATCAATGAATATAAAAAGATTGATGGATCTTGGTTGTTATAGAGGTCTTAGACATAGAAGAGGTCTTCCAGTGAGAGGCCAACGAACTTCCACAAATGCCAGAACCCGAAAAGGCCCCGCTAAAGCCATTGCTGGTAAGAAGAAGTAGGAGTAAAAAATGGCTAAAGAAAAATCAAAGTTGAAAAAAAAAGAACGAAAAAATATATCTTCAGGCGTTGCACACATTAACTCAAGTTTTAATAATACGAAGATTTTAATCTCAGATGCTCAGGGTAACGCCATTGCTTGGTCGTCGTCAGGAACGATGGGTTTCAAAGGATCACGAAAATCAACTCCATACGCGGCTCAAATGGCAGCTGAGGACGTAGCACGGAAAGCTCAGGAGCATGGTTTAAAGACTTTAGAAGTTCAGGTTCAAGGCCCTGGGTCAGGTAGAGAATCTGCTCTGAGAGCGTTGTCAGCTCTAGGGCTAATTGTTACCTCAATAAGGGATGTAACACCGATGGCTCATAATGGCTGTCGCCCACCAAAGCGAAGGCGGGTTTAGATTGCAATCATCAATACAAAAGAAGAGCTAAGAAAGAAATCAATCAACCTCGGGCGTCAGGAATCAGTTGGATCCGATTCGTGACAAGAATGGAGGACTTATGATCCACAAAAATTGGCAAGAGTTAATAAAACCAAGCGGACTAGATGTAAAAGCAGGGGCCGACCCAATAAGGATGGCTACAATAACCGTAGAACCATTAGAGAGGGGTTTTGGCCTCACTCTCGGTAATGCTTTACGAAGAATCCTTCTGTCCTCATTACAGGGTGCGGCCATTACAGCAGTACAGATAGACAATGTGTTGCACGAATTTTCCTCAATAGCTGGAGTGAGAGAGGATGTAACTGACATCGTTCTAAATTTTAAGGGCGTATCAGTTGGAATGGAAGTCGAAGGGCCAAAACGGCTGTCAGTTAGTGCTAAAGGGCCTGGTGTAGTGACCGCTGGTGATATATCCGAATCCAATGGGATAGAGATTTTAAATAAAGATCATATAATATGTCATTTGGATGAAGGCGCAAATTTGTCTATAGAACTTACGGTTGAAAACGGAAAAGGTTATGTTCCAGCTGAAAAAAATCGAACAGAAGACGCTCCTATCGGTCTGATAGCAGTTGACTCACTGTTTTCTCCTGTAAGAAGGGTGTCTTATAGGGTTGAGCCGACCAGAGAGGGTCAAGTTTTAGACTACGATAAATTGACTATGGATATTGAAACCGATGGCTCGATATCAGCTGATGACGCCTTAGCGTTTTCTGCGAGAATTTTACAAGACCAGCTTTCAGTGTTTGTGAACTTTGATGAACCTGAGGCGGCGAGTAAAGAAGATGAGGAAGACTCATTAGAGTTTAATCCATTGCTATTGAAGAAGGTGGATGAACTAGAGCTGTCAGTAAGATCAGCGAATTGCCTTAAGAATGATAACATCGTGTACATTGGTGATCTTATTCAAAAGACTGAAGCTGAGATGTTACGAACACCAAATTTTGGACGTAAGTCGCTTAATGAAATAAAAGAAGTGTTGACAGTAATGGGCCTTCATTTGGGAATGGACGTTGTTGACTGGCCGCCAGACAATATAGAAGAGTTAGCTAAGAAATATGAGGACCATTATTGATTTTGATTGGAAGGACTACTAGTATTAGAAAATTCGCCGAATTGGATTATTAAGGACATAAGAGGTAAATAAAATGCGACATGGAAATGGTTATCGTAAGTTAAATAGGACACACGAGCATCGTAAAGCTATGTTTGCTAACATGGTATGTAGTATAATCGAACATGAGCAAATCAAGACTACTGTTCCAAAGGCAAAAGAATTAAAAAGAATTATTGATAAGATCATTACCCTGGGCAAAAAAGGCGATCTTCACGCGAGACGTATCGCCGGTTCAAGGATCAGGCAAGATGATGCGGTAAAAAAACTCTTTGATATACTTGGACCGAGGTATAAAGACCGAGCTGGTGGGTACTCCCGCGTATTAAAGGCTGGATATCGTTATGGGGACATGGCACCTATGGCAATTATAGAGTTAGTAGATAGAGATGTTTCGGCTAAAGGAGCATCTGATAAAGCTCGATTGTTGGTAGAGGACGAAGCTTCAGCTGCTTAAGTTGGCTTATAAACTGAATTTTTTTACTTTGGTGCCTCGGCATAACTTTTCGAGCTAAAGAAAAGTGAAAGTTGTTGAGTTTATGGCTGATCTATTTGATAGCTCTGGAACGGCCAGGAATAAGGGAACTATTCCTTTATCGGAAAAAATGCGACCTAAACATCTCAAAGATGTTGTTGGCCAGGACGCAGTTCTGTCTTCTAATGGAGTGATATCATCCACAATCGGTAAAAATCGATCCATTTCTTATATTCTCTTTGGACCTCCTGGCGTAGGAAAGACCACAATCGCTCGGTTAATTGCAGCTGAAACCACAAACCATTTTGAGGAGTTGACGGCGGTTTCTTCGGGAGTTTCAGGTTTAAAAAATATTTTTGAGGCAGCCGAGTTGAGACGAAAAATGAATACAAATACTTTGCTGTTTGTGGATGAAATACACCGCTTCAATAAATTGCAACAGGATAGTTTTTTACCTTTTATCGAAAATGGAACTATTCAGCTAATTGGTGCCACGACGGAAAATCCAAATTTCGAATTGAACTCTGCATTGTTATCGAGAGTGCACGTATTAAAGCTGACACTGTTGTCACTTGAAGATTTAGAAACAATACTAGTTAGAGCCGAGACCATCATTGGAAAAAAATTACCTACCTCTCAGTTGGGGCGAGCCTTAATGTTACACACGGCTAACGGCGATGCTCGCAGATTAATAAATCTGGCAGAGATTATTTTTGATTCCCCACATGAAGTAGATGAAAAAGAGATTGCCAATCTTACACAGTATAAGGTGGTAAATTATTCTAAAACTGGAGATGACCATTATAACTTTGTTTCTGCTTTGCAAAAGTCAATACGGGGTTCTGATGTCGATGCTGCCCTCTACTGGTTAGCTCGGATGATGAATGCTGGAGAAGACCCACATTATATTCTGAGACGAATATTAAGAACATCGTATGAAGATATTGGTTTGGCAGATTTGAAGGCACAACAGGTGTGTGTAAATGCTTTGATTGCCTACGATAGGTTAGGTAGCCCAGAGGGCGATTTAATTTTAGCACAATTGGTGATTTATATTGCACTGGCTCCAAAATCAAATTCTGCTTATTCTGCTTATAAGAGAGCTATTGAGTGTGCTGAAACGACAGCAGATAGTCAACCACCGGAACACCTACTAAATCGCAGCAAACGAAATCCAACCTATTTAAATGATCATGAAACGCCAGAGGGGTTTTCGGGGCAAAACTACTTTCCAACGGAATTAGCTAGGCCTATTTTTTATAAACCAATAAAAAGGGGAGAAGAACGTGAGCTTCAAAAAAGGCTTGAGTACTTTTCTAAACTGAGATCTTTAAAACTATCTACGATAAAAAAATAAATGAAGGTATTTGTCCAACTATTTCCATTTATATTATTAGATTTAAAACCCTCAGGAGAATATAAATATAATGACCACCGTTGAAATTCGTGAAGTTGTTCCTGATGATGCCAACCAAAGACTAGACCGGTGGTTGAAGCGGTTATTCCCATCATTAAACCAAATTAAGATTGAAAAATTATGCCGCAAGGGTGAAATTAGAATTAATGGTGGTCGTGTAAAACCTTCAAGAAGGCTTGCATCTGGAGAAATTGTTCGAATACCACCACTTTATCACGCCACACCAGCATTGAAAAAAATTGAAAATACATTTCTGAAGTTGGACGTAGCAATGATTAAGAAATCTGTAATCTATAAAGATAACCATATTTTGGTATTGAACAAACCAGCGGGACTTGCAGTTCAGGGTGGTTCTGGTCAAAAAGATCGGCATATTGACTCATTAATCGAAGTTTTAAGAGAGGGTGATATGGATAAACCCCGACTGGTTCATAGGTTAGACAAAGATACTTCTGGTATTCTCTTATTAGCTCGCGATCGAAAAACTGCAGAACTCCTCACAAAGAGCTTTCGATCAAAAAGCGTACGAAAAATTTATTGGGCTCTGGTAGCTGGACTGCCTCCCGAAAATGTGGGAACTGTCCGATACTCCCTTGTGAAACAGAAATTGTCGTCGGGAAATGAAAAAATGATTTCGGTTCCACCGAATGAAGAAAAAGCCTACCCGGATGCTAAGCGATCAGTTACCGATTATGTGGTCATAGAAAAAGTATCTCATAGAGCAACTTGGCTTGGATTGTCTCCAATTACTGGCAGAACTCACCAATTAAGATCCCATATGGCTGCAATTGGGTGTCCAATTATTGGTGATACCAAATATGGGACAAGAGGGCAGGTTAATGAAGGTGATGGATGGGGTGCACAGATTGGTGGGATTATTAGTCGGAAGTTACATTTGCATGCTAGGTCAATAACTTTTGAACATCCCTTTAACAAGAAAATAATATTTGTTGAAGCTGATCTACCAACTCATATGATTAAAGCCTGGGATACTTTTAACTGGAATCTGAAATGGGCTCCAAAAGATCCTTTCGCAATCTATGAATAATAAAATTTTTTAAATGATAATTTCGAAAAAATTTGCAAGAGTAAAAATGAAAAAATGGACTAAAAGGCGAACTTGGAAAAAAACTTCTGTGAAGAAAGTAGGTAAATCATTTCAAGTTTATTTAGATGATAGGGCTCTATTAACGCCGAAGAAAAATAGACTTTGTCTTCCAACTTGGAAATTAGCAGTCAAAGTTGTGGAGGAGTGGGATCAACACGAAGATTTTATTGATCCTTCTAAAATGGTAATTACCAGGCTAGTGAACTCTGCCATTGATAAAGTAAAACAAAATTGTGACGCTGTGATATCTGATTTACTCAACTATGGTGATACTGACTTATTATGTTACCGAACTGAATCTCCAAAAGAATTAGTTTTAAAGCAACACAAATACTGGGATCCAATTTTAGTCTGGGCGAAGAAGGAACTTTCAATAGATTTGAAAACGACCTGTGGGATTACTTATATTGCACAAGATTCTAATCAAATAAAAAGGATCGCTGAAGAAATCACTACATATGATTTTTTTACATTAACCGGATTTTATGACTTAGTTACAATATCGGGCTCCATACTTGTTGCTTTTTCTCTTTATCATGGTCAGATATCAACAGACCATGCGATAGATATTTCGTTTTTGGACGAAGATTGGCAAAGAGAAAAATGGGGACTTGATAAAGAATCAACACTTAATAGAAACAATAAGTCCGTAGATCTTAAAACAGCCTATCAATTTGTAACACTTTTATCGTAAATTTTAGTAATTTTAAATAATGAAAATTATCTATATGTATCTCATTTATATTTTACAATACTAAATATAGTAAGCAGTTCGCAAAAGAAAAATTTCTTATATTTTGTTAAAAAATGAATCCTTGACCTGTGGTGTGAGGCCTTTAAAACAGGGCATTGATCAATAGGATCTAAGCAAACTTCCGATTAGGCTCTTTGGACTTAATCAAGGGAGGAAACATCTAGAAGAGGTTTATATGAAAAAATCAATTATCTTAGGTATATTTGCAGCGGTAGGTTTGACTGCTGGAGTGGCTACTGCTGGGACGTTAGACGACGTCAAAGCTAAGGGTTTTGTACAATGCGGAGTATCTACGGGTGCTCCAGGGTTTGCATTCCCAAATGATGCTGGTGAATGGGCTGGTCTTGACGTTGACTATTGCAGGGCTCTAGCGTCTGCTATTTTTAACGATCCAAAAGCTGTGAAATTTACTCCACTTTCATCTGCCGTTCGGTTTACGGCTTTAGGTTCTGGTGAAGTTGATATCTTAGCACGAAACACAACATGGACTTACAGTCGAGATACAGATCTGAAGCAAACGTTTTTAGGTGTGAACTATTATGATGGTCAAGGCTTTATGGTTAAGAAGGATTTGGGAGTAAACTCTACTCTTGAGTTAGATGGTGCGACAGTATGTATTCAGGTAGGAACTACAACTGAATTGAATTTGGCTGACTATTTTAAAGCTAATGGAATGAGCTACGATCCAGTTCCAACTAGTGATAATGCTGAATCCCAGCAGCAGTACCTCGCGGGCGCTTGCGATGCGTATACCACCGATGCATCAGCTCTATACGGAACAAGAGCCAACTTAGAAGTGCCTGGTGACCACGTAGTACTTCCTGAAATCATTTCTAAAGAGCCCTTAGGTCCTCTTGTGCGTCACGGCGATGATCAGTGGGCTGATATAGGTCGATGGGTATTGAATGCAATGGTTATTGCTGAAGAAAAAGGTATAACATCTTCAAACATAGATAGCTTTGGTGATTCCAAAGATGCTGAAATCCATAGACTATTGGGTACTGGCGAATCTGATCTTGGAGCGATGACAGGTTTACCTAAAGATGCTCTTTATAACTCAATCAAGCACGTAGGAAACTATGCTGAGATTTTCGAAAGAAATCTAGGTGAAGCTACAGGTATTAATATAAACCGTGGCCTTAACGAGCTTTGGACTAATGGCGGAATTCTTTATTCCCCTCCATACCGATAATATGCTTTGGGGCGCTTTGATGGCGCCCCTCAATTCTTTAATAAAGTTTTCATTTACTGATTAGTGTTTTTTATGAGGTTGTTTGTATGGCTCCTAGTCCATATCCTTCGGAAAAATTTAGGTTGGGTATGCTGCTTGGGGATACTCGATATCGATCCACCACAATCCAGGTTTTTGCATTTATAGTTTTTGTGTCAGTTGCTTTCTGGTTGGTAGATAATACCGCTAAGAATTTGGCGGCTTTAGGTAAGGAAATAGATTTTAGTTACCTTAGTTCGCGAGCTGGTTACGACATAAATCAAAGATTAATACATTATACCAACGATAGTACTCATGCTCGAGCGGCATTAGTAGGAATACTAAATACTCTTTTAGTAGCGTTTTTTGGGTGTTTTATAGCTACAATCCTTGGCCTATTTATTGGTATTTTACGGCTATCCAATAATTGGATAATTGCGAGACTGACCTCTGTTTACATAGAAGGGTTTCGTAATATTCCAGTCCTACTTTGGATTGTAATGTTTTTTGCATTTCTTACTGAGATGACACCAGCACCTAAGGCATTCAAAGGAGCAGATCCTACGTCAACGATGGTATTCTTTGATAGTATTGCTATAACTAACCGAGGGACTTACTTTCCAATGCCAATTTTTGGGACTGGATCAATATACGTTATCTTGACCTTTGTGTTATCATTAGTAGGGATCGTGATGTTTCTCGTTTACGCCCGAAATCTTCAGCGGCAGAGTGGAAAGATACTTCCAAGATTTCTAATTTCATTTTTAATTTTGTGTCTTCCCAGTGTGGTTGTGTATTTTTTATCTGGAACGCCCGTGTCACTTGAATATCCCTACTTAAAGGGTTTCAATTTTAAGGATGGTGTCCACGTCCGAAATTCATTCCTTGCATTAACTTTGGCTTTAGGTGTTTATACCTCTGCATATATTGCTGAGCTTGTTAGATCTGGGATCCAAGCGATACATAAAGGTCAAACAGAGGCTGCATCCGCTTTGGGTTTAAGACCTAATAGAGTAATGAACTTGATAATACTGCCACAAGCTATTCGGGTCATTGTACCTCCCACAATATCGCAATTTTTAAATATCACCAAAAACTCATCGTTAGCAATTGCCGTTGGCTATATGGATGTGAGGTCAACCCTTGGAGGCATCACTTTAAACCAAACTGGAAGAGAGATGGAATCGATGCTGCTTCTGATGGTATTCTATCTTATTGTGTCTCTTGGGATTTCATCTGTAATACAGGGTTTCAACAGAGCATTTGAAATTAAGGAGCGGTGAGTTGAGTAATTTGAGTTACGTAAGAATTAAAGAAATTCCACCATCAGCACCGCCAGTAGGGCAAAGAGGCATTATAAAGTGGTTACGTGAGAATCTCTTTTCCAGCTGGTTAAATTCGATACTAACTATTTTTGCTTTGTATTTTTTAGGTCACGTTTTGTCAGGTATATTACCATGGTTATTTGGTGGAAACTGGGGTGCGTCTTCACTAAGACAATGTAGGGATGAAACTGGAAGTGCTGCTTGTTTTGCTGTTCTAGCTGTGCGTTGGAAGCAATTGATTTTTGGATTTTATCCTGGTGCAGAATACTGGCGGCCTATTCTAACTTTCCTTCTCATGGTGTTGGCACTCGTACCAATCTTGTTTACGCGGTTTTTACGATTAGCTTCGTTATCTGCATTATTTCCGGGCCTTGCTGTTTGGCTCCTATGGGGAGGGTCATTTTGGCCTGTATTCTGTTTCTATTTAGGGTTGTTTTCCTCAGTATATTGTTTTTACATGTTGATCCAAAAAGTGAAACTACCATTTCAAACTGGCTTTCTAACGAGCATAGGTGTCTTTATAGTATTTACTGTTTTCTTATCGGTTCCTATTCAGCTGGTAGTTGAAAGCCTGCTACCTCTAACATTACCTTCGGTAGAATCCGCCCAGTTTGGTGGTTTTCTTTTGTCCGTTTTGTTAGGAGTGACGAGTATAGCTATTTGCTTTCCTATCGGTATTTTACTAGCGCTAGGGCGCCAATCAAATCTTCCATTAGTTACTATGATTTGTGTTGGATTCATAGAGTTTGTAAGAGGTGTTCCTTTAATTACGTTGTTATTTGTTGCGTCCGTATTACTAAATTACTTTCTTCCACCTGGAACCAGTTTTGATTTGATTTTAAGAGTTTTAATAATGTTAACATTATTTTCAGCGGCATATCAAGCTGAGGTAATCAGAGGTGGGATCGCAGCATTACCAGTAGGTCAGTATGAAGCGGCCAATTCTATGGGGCTGACTTATTGGCAGTCACAAAGATTAATTATTATGCCTCAGGCTCTAAAAATCTCTATTCCTGGAACAACAAATAACTTTATAGCAATTTTTAAAGATACTACACTGGTGTCAATTATTGGATTGCTCGATCCGGTTGGTATGGCCTCAGCTATTCGTGCGGACCAGACCTGGAATGGTATTTACTGGGAACTATTTGTAGCGATTGGATCATTATATTTCATATTCTGTTTCGGTATGTCGAGATATTCACTTTATTTAGAGCGGCAACTTCAAACAGATTTAAATTAAGGAAACATAAAGCATGACAGCAGCAAAAGCGGATAAAAAAATAACTGCTAAGAAAATGGTGATAACTGAAGAGGTTGCTATACATATTTCGGATATGAATAAGTGGTTTGGTAATTTTCATGTTTTACGGGATATAAACTTAGAGGTCAGGCGCGGCGAGCGTATAGTTGTTTGTGGCCCATCAGGTTCTGGAAAATCAACTTTGATCCGTTGTATTAATCGTCTTGAAGAGCACCAAAAAGGAAAGATAGTTGTTGATGGAACAGAATTAACAACAGACTTAAAGAATATTGATAAAATTAGGTCTGAGGTTGGAATGGTTTTTCAACACTTTAATTTGTTTCCCCATTTGACAATTCTTGAAAATTGCACCTTAGCACCAATTTGGGTGAGAAAAACTCCTCAGAAGGAAGCTGAGGCAATAGCAATGGAAATATTGGAACAAGTAAAGATTCCTGAACAAGCGTTGAAGTACCCTGGACAACTCTCAGGTGGACAACAGCAGAGAGTTGCAATCGCTCGCTCCTTATGTATGAGGCCTAGGATTATGTTGTTTGATGAACCAACTTCAGCACTTGATCCAGAAATGATAAAAGAAGTTTTAGATACCATGATTGAGCTAGCTGAAGATGGTATGACCATGATTTGTGTTACGCATGAAATGGGATTTGCACGACAAGTTGCTAATAGAGTAATATTTATGGATGAAGGTCAGATTGTTGAACAAAATGAACCAGAAGAATTCTTTAATAATCCACAATCGGACAGAACAAAGCTTTTTCTTAGTCAAATTCTTGGGCACTAAACTCACTGTTTTCGTATCAAAGTCCCTGCACCATGATCAGTAAATAACTCTAATAGACAGGCATTTGGCGTTCTACCATCAAGAATAACGGCGGCTCGCACACCATCTTCCAAAGCCTTAATGGCTGTTTCTGTTTTTGGGATCATTCCTTTACTTATAGTCCCGTTTTCAATCAATTTTTTCACATCCTCAATTGAAAGCTTGGTTAGTATTTCACCATTCTTATTTTTCACACCATCAACGTCCGTCAATAATAATAACCTATCTGCCGATAGAGCGGCGGCAATGGCCCCAGCCGCTGTATCTGCATTCACATTATAAGTCTGACCATCAGTGCCAATACCAATTGGCGCTACTACCGGGATAAAGTCACTCTTGAGAAAGTTTTTCAAAATCTCTGGGTTAACCTGAGTTGGATTTCCAACAAAACCTAATTTCGGATTATCGGGTTCACATATCATTAAGTTAGCATCTTTACCTGAAAGGCCTACGGCCTTACCGCCCTGACTATTAATAGCAGAGACTATATTTTTATTAACACTCCCAGAAAGAACCATCTCTATAAGTGGGATAGATTCTTTATCAGTAACTCTTTTCCCATTAAGAAAATTAGTCTTGATATTCATTTTATCCAAAAAGTTATTTATGGCAGGTCCTCCACCATGTACAATTATTGGGTTTAGATTGCACTGCTTCATTAAGACGATGTCTTGAGCAAAATTAGTCATTGCATTATTATCGGTCATTGCATGACCACCAAGTTTAATTACTATTACTGCTCCATCGTAGCGTTGAATATAGGGAAGGGCCTGAGATAAAGTTCTGGCTGTGGACACGGAGTCCGTCGTATCGGCTTTGAGTTTGTCAATCATATTTCCTCTCACACGATTTGAAAAAATCGTTGCACTATATCACAAGTGCAATGGTAATTTATTTACTGAATATTTGCTATAGTTGTTCTAAGGGTGTCTATACCGTTCATTTTTTCTGAAGATGTAAGCAACATCTCGGGAAAGGCTGCAGGATGTTTTTCAAGGGAGTTCCGAGTTTTGTTTATTGATTTCTCAAGATCTACACGACTTGGCTTGTCTGTTTTAGTCATTACTATCTGAAATGTTACTGCTGCTCTGTCTAGTAGTAACATTATTGCTTCGTCGGCTTCCTTTACACCGTGCCTGCTGTCAATTAGTAAAAACACTCGTCTCAAGGAGACCCTTCCCGTGAGATAAGACTTTAATAGTTCTTGCCACTTTTCTACCTTGTTTAGGGGTGCATAAGCATAGCCATACCCAGGCAGGTCGACTAAGTAGTTTGTAGTCGCGAGAGAAAAGAAGTTTATTTCTTGAGTTCTACCTGGTGTATTTGATGATCTTGCAAGAGATTTTCTCGAAGTCAGAGCGTTTATTAAAGAAGACTTTCCCACATTTGATCTTCCGGCAAAACAAATTTCTATCCGTTCATCATTTGGAAGACCAGAAATATCCACCACACCCTTGAGAAAACTAATTTCTTTTGAGAAAAGTATACTTCCCCGTTTAAGGTCCTGAGGGTCGATTGTCTGAGTTATAGGAAACTTTAACACGATATACCTTTAGGGTGAGTTCTTTTTTCGTTTGAAGGTTTCTTTGATATTTCCGAAGATATCTGGTTTTACTCCTTGGCTAGCCATGATTGCATATTGTTGAATAAAGGTTATCGTGTTGTTCGCAACCCAGTAAATCACGAGTCCTGATGCGAATTGGCCTAGCATGAACATAAATACCCATGGCATCCACGCAAAGATCATAGCCTGCGTTTTGTCAGTAGGGGCGGGGTTGAGTTTTTGCTGCATCCACATAGTAATTCCCATTAAGATAGGATAGACACCAATCGAGATGATGGCCAAAATACTGCCAGGTTCTGGGGGTGCGAAGGGCAGTAAGCCAAATACATTTAAAATAGAGCTGGGATCTGGAGCTGATAAATCAGTTATCCAACCTATGAACGGTGCGTGTCTAACTTCTATTGTAACGAAGAGAACTTTATATAATGAGAAAAATATCGGTATTTGTGGCAGAATCGGGAGACAACCTGCAGCCGGATTTACTTTTTCTTTTTTATAAAGAGCCATCATTTCTTGCTGCATTTTTACACGATCGCCACCAGTCTTTTCTTTTATTTTTTCCATTTCGGGTTGAAGTTTTTTCATTCTAGACATTGAAACGTATGACTTGTAAGCAAGTGGCAGTAAGGCTGTTTTTATGGCTAGTGTTAGTAGAATTATAGACCATCCCATATTTCCAGTCAGGTCATTAAAGAATGATAGCATAGAAAAAATCGGCTTTGTTAAAAAGAAAAACCAACCCCAGTCTACAGAGTCGACAAAGTTTTCCACTCCCAATTCTCTCTGATATCGCTTGATTGTATTGACTTCCTTTGCCCCAGCAAAGAAACGCGTTATCGAAACTTGCTCAGCTCCCGGATGCACTTCCATCGAAGGGAGGCGCATATCTGTCTGATAGGTATCTGTCTGTGGCGTATACTTAGCAGCCATTCTAAATTTTTGGCCTGGTGCAGGAATTAGGGTTGTCATCCAGTATTTATCTGTGAAACCAATCCAACCATTTTCCTCTACTGGGTGTATTTTCACATTTCCGTTTTCATTTTGAACAAATGGTTGATCGGGCAATTTTTTATACTTTTGCTCGATTAGCTCTCCATCTTTCGCTGCAACCACCCCCTCGTGCAAAATATAAAACCCAATGGTATCTGGTTTGCCATGCCTTGCTATAATCCCGTAAGGTGCAACTTTAACGAGTTGATTTGATTGATTTATTATGGACTGCTTGATTGAAAACATGAAGTTTTCATCAATAGAAATTTGCCTCTGAAAGATTAAGCCTATGCTATTTTTCCATTGAAGTGTTATTGAGTTATTTTCGGATAAGGTACGTCCGGATGATAGTGTCCAGATAGTATTGGCATTTGGAACATCCTGTACAGAAACTCCTGAAACTGGTGTCCAACCATATGTTGCATAGTAAGACTTGTCCTCGCCAGATGGTTTTAAAATAACAACATTTTGTGAGCCTGATTTTTGCTCATTAAAATAATCAATCAATTTGAGATCGTCTATTCGGCCGCCCTTTAGCCAGATTGATCCACTTAGCCTTTTCGTTTCAATTGGGATGCGGCCTATTTCTGTATTATTGTCAATTTCGGCAACTTCCGTATTAATAACAGATGACGTCTGAGGCACTTCTGGGTTATTTACTTCTTGGGATAAGTCAGAATTATTCATTTGACTTTGGTCGGGTGTTTCTGGAGGAAAGAGAAGCATCCAACCAATCAGAACCAGAAAGCTTAGCCCTGTAGCCAACAGTAAATTCTTATTCTGATCGTCCATCTAGTTCTCCAATGTATGTAAGAGTTTAACCCTTATTTTGAACATGGTTCAATACGTATAGTCGTTGCTCGTCAAGGTTTTATTTTAAAATATTTTTATTCTTTACCATTGGTACTGGGTCGAAACCGTGGCCACCCCAGGGATTACATTTTATTATCCTTCTGGTTATAAGCCAACAGCCGTAAAGAGGCCCGTGCTTTTCTAATGCCTCAAGAGCATAGCTTGAGCAACTAGGCTCAAATCGACAATTAGCTCCCAAAAGGGGGCTAAGAATTAATCTATACGCTTTGATTGGAATTGTGAGGATATTCGTAATGATATTCATATCATTCAGGCTTTCTACTCGTATGTATTTGCTTAATCGCTGTTTCAAAAGACCTTTTTAAATCGTTAAAATCTATTTCCTCAGTTTCTTTATAACGGCCGATGACAACATAATCCCAACCAATTTGTCCAACTGCTGGCAGGCAATCTCTGGCGACGTGTCTTAGGCGTCGTTTTGCTGCATTTCGCCTA
>Ga0209223_10002412_pt1 | contig 18743 bp, 19 predicted proteins | sample COG_06_FD_184750 | JGI IMG/M metagenome (GOLD analysis project Ga0209223, IMG submission 184750) | Pelagic Microbial community sample from North Sea - COGITO 998_met_06 (SPAdes) (version 2) | ecosystem: Environmental > Aquatic > Marine > Neritic zone/Coastal water | place: Helgoland, sampling...
CGTTCATGGCCTTGACTTACACAATATTAGGAGTAAAATCGAGCCTGTGGAGGATGACTCCACAAAAATTCTCGGTACACAAGTGTGCCAAGACTTAGCTGGCGCTGAATTTTGGCGACCACAAACACCAAGTAACCAACAATAAACATAAACAATAACATGAGTGTATTAGACCCAACAAACCAAGCTCCTCAGTTTACTGAGGCAGAACGCTCCGCAAAGCAAGTAAAACGCGCCACATCACAAATGGCTTACCAATTAATCCAATCGTGGAATCACGGCTGGGATCTTATCTGGTCATCTGTTGATCCTGCTGCTGTGCTTGCAGAACTCGGAACTGATGCTGGAGAGATCTTCCAGCTTAATGAGGACATCATTGTCTACTTAAACACGACCCTCGCTGGCCGTAAGCAAGATGACCTTGATGCAATCAATGCCAAAGTGGCAGCTAAGCCAGTGACTACTACAGCCGCTGATGGTTCCGTAACTATTGACTAACCCTTACTATCATGAGTAGAGATAGCGATATCGTATGGTTAACCATTGCGATATCGTTTATCTACGCTCTTCTGTATTGCATATCTAGAACCTTGTAAATCAGGAATCCAACTTTCGTTTTGCAATGAATAACCCCCCACATCCAAACCTGCACACATACTACGACAATGAACTAGGCGAACGCCTGTTCTACTCATGTGAGCCGATTGCCTACGACACGGGGGAACACCTAATTGTCGTACCACCCAAATTTTTAAGTGATGGCTTGTCCATTCCTGCCGCAGCGAGGCCATTGATTAACACCCCCAAAGCACCAGAGTGGGTGGGTGCAGGTGTAATACATGACTGGTTGTATAGCAAATGTGATACACATGAAAGCATGTCACGCAAAACCGTAGACCGTATCTTCCTACTTATGATGAAGCTTTATGGTGTTGGTGCCATCAAAAGACGCCTGATTTACTGGGCCGTCCGCACATTTGGGCGGCTATCGTTCCGCAAGAAAACCCCCAAATTCGCAACCAATAACCACCATGATTAAATTACTATTACTATTCGCCGCACTAATCTCCGCAAGTTGTGCGGGCTTAACCGTCGGCCTATCAAACGAAGCACTCGATGCCAGCTACTCTGCCAAAGGTGGGCTAGTCGTCATGCCTAAGCTACCACCTGTGATTCAGGTTATCGAACCAGCTAAATGAAACGCGTCTGCCTCGACGCAGGTCATGGCGGAAATGACGTAGGTGCCCTAGGGCCATCGGGTTTAAAGGAATCCGAGATGGCCCTCGACGTGTGTGAGCGTGCCAAGATCATGCTATCTCCTTACGTAGAGGTAGTGATGACTCGCAGCAATGATACCTTCGTCAACCTCACTGAGAGAGCTGATATCTGTAATGCTGAGAAATGTGATATCTTTATCTCATATCATTTCAATGCAGCTACCAGTATGGTCGCAAACGGGTGGGAGATCTTTACGACTAAGAAAGACAACAACTCAGATAAGTTGGCGACCTGTATCGGAGAGGCCCACACTGCTTTGTTCCCGACTCAGAATGCTCGTCAAGACTGGTCAGATGGAGATCTTGACAAAGAAGCGAATTTTTCTGTGATACGCAGAGCCAACTGCCCCTCCGTGTTGATGGAAGGAGAGTTTATACATACCGCTCTGGGTGAAGCACTTATAAATGATCCCAGCAATCGAGAGAAAATGGCACGGGCTATAGCCGACGGATCATTGAAATACCTTGGTTTGCGGCCCATAACAAGCAAACCCGCATTGACATTAGAAGAGCGGGTTGCTAGAATCGAAAAAACCTTAGGTATCTTATGAGCGTGGAAGACAAACTTGAATCAATCATGTCGGAGCTACGCTCCATAAGAAAGACCACGGAGAAGCTAGAAGAGCGGATCAATGGCAATGGGAGGGCTGGGGTCTTTGAGCGCATAGTGTCCGTTGAGACTAGGATCAGTGAGGCAGAGAAAAATAAATCAGCGTCGGTCGCGCTAGGAACAGCAATCATGTCAGCCCTTGGTGTGGTTGCTTCGTTGTTTTTTGGTAGATGATCTCCCAGTTGCAGTGTTTTGACGTTGGCTTTTTGGTTTGTGTGATGTAAACTACGCCCATGCCCCTGAGTAGCCAACGCCAGCGTTTCTCTATATTTGTCAGTCCACGGAACGAGGACTTTTTATTCTACGAAAAGGTAGACAAGCAGCGCGTACAGGAGTCTATCCCAGAATACGGTGACCCTCACCCTGATTTCAGGAAGTATCCCAATCATTTCTTTACCCAATCTGTCCAAGCCGATGAAGAGGGTCAGACCTACTTTTACTATTATGCCGCTAAACGTGATCATCAAGATGATTACAACTTTGAGCACTCAACCGTTAATCATAAGTCTGGCACCTACGATCAGGTAACCCGTACTTACATCACTCTACGGTCGGAATATGACGAGGATTCCCCAGCACTGGGATCCCTGATGCCAATCGTAGATGCTGACCCTTTTGATGTATCTGATAAGTATACACTAATCTCTAGGGAGCAATCCCGTGTAGGGGAAACAGTGGGTATCTCATCGAAGAGAAACCCAGACGAGATGGACTCCATGTTTGTGCTGGAGAAATGTGTGTATCTCAAGAGGGCACCTATTACCACGACGGCCTACGACAAGCAAACAGGGGCCCATATTTTTACCACTACCAACCTCGTCCACCGCGACGAGACACCAGAGGGCTCCAGCTTAACTGTAGCGGGTCTGATTGCTGACTCATCTAATCCGTTCTGGGACGTGGATGAAGAGACAGGATCTCACAAGGTCATCGAGCAGGTGTCTGAGGAATGGTATTATGTTTCGTCAGTCCAGAACGGGGAAGCCAATGAGCGCCGTGTGTTTGTATACCTGACCCCAAACCAGAAGGATTATTTATTCTACGAGCTAATTGATCGTAAGAACGAGAAGGCCGAGCCAACCAACCTCCCTGCTTTTGGTGAACTTCACCCCGAGTTTACCGAGCACAAGTTTGTTGCGGCTACACCAAATGACAGCACAGGAGATTTCTATCGATATTATTATGCGTCGGATCGTCTGACCCAGAACAGTTACAACTGGGTGCACGCCACCACTGACTTAGGCGGTACTAAGTATGCTACCGTGCAACGGTCTTATGTCATCCCACGCACCACGTATTCGGAGTCTAGTCCCGCATTAGCAACCCCAATGCCTGTGACGGCAGAAGATCCTTTTACAGCTTCGGACGCATATATTTTACTCAACCGACAGAAACAACCCCTGCCATCTGACATCAGTGAGCTGGATAGTGTCTACGTAAGCGAGGAACGAACATACATTAAGCGCACGCCAATAACACAAACGTCGTATGATGATGCCACTGGCTACCACACGTTTAGGCAAACAGAAATCGTCCACACGAGCGAGCCACCATCAGGTCAGCAAAACACCATCTCTTACTTAGTTGCAAATACTGATGCCGACTTTTGGGCAGTTGATTTGGAGACTGGGGCACATAAAGTTGTCGAGCAACTTTCCTCTGAATGGTATGCAGTTACCTCTATCTTTGATGGGGATAGAAATGACAGGCGCGTATTCACCTACGTCTCCCCAGATCAGAATGACTTTATATTTTATGAGTTAGTTGACCGTAAAGATGAGACAGATGAGCCAGAGAATCTTCCGTCATATGGTGACAGCCACCCAACTTACACCAGCCATAAGTTTGTAGCGGCGACACCCGCTGATGGGGCTGGGGACTTCTATCGTTACTACTATGCGGCTCCTCGCCTTAACCAAAACGCTTACAACTGGAACTTCACATCTACCGACATTGGCAACACAAGATACGATGCTGTCGAGCGAGCATCTCTTGTAGAGCGCAGTGCTTATCTGGATGAAACTCCAGCGCAAGCATCTCCAATGCCCATCTCAGCGTCTGATCCGTTTTCAGCTGCTGACAACTACGTCTTAGTCAGTCGTGAGAAGCGTGATCTATCAGGTGACCTAGCAGAGCTGAGCAGCCTGTTTGTTCTGGACGTTCGCACCTACACCCAACGTGCGCCTCTGACAACAGCCAGCTACAGTAAGAGCACAGGCTACCACACATTTAACACCACCGAGATTTGGTATAAGAATGAGATACCAACTGGTCAGACTAACACGATCTCAGCTCTTGTTGCAGATACTAGCGACCCATTCTGGGTAGTAGATGAAGTCACTGGAGCACACCGTGAAGTCCAGCAACTCTCATCTGATTGGTATGCTGTGTCATCTGTTTCCATAGGAGAAGCTAATGACCGTCGTGTATTTACTTATGTCTCTCCAGATCAAAACGACTTCATTTTCTATGAAGTAATTGATCGTAAGGATGAAAAAGGTGAGCCAGAAAATCTCCCAGCCTATGGGACTAGCCACCCAACATATACTAGTCACAAGTTTGTAGCGGCCACGCCAGCAGACCCAACTGGGGACTTCTATCGTTACTACTATGCGGCTCCGCGCCTTAACCAAAACGCTTACAACTGGAACTTCACATCTACCGACATTGGCAACACAAGATACGACGCTGTCGAGAGAGCCTCTATTGTAGAGCGCAGTGCTTATCTGGATGAAACTCCAGCGCAAGCCTCTCCAATGCCCATCTCAGCGTCTGATCCGTTTTCGGCTGCTGACGACTACGTCTTAGTCAGTCGTGAGAAGCGTGATCTATCAGGTGACCTAGCAGAGCTGAGCAGCCTGTTTGTTCTGGACGTTCGCACCTACACTCAACGTGCGCCTCTTACAACAGCCAGCTACAGTAAGAGCACAGGCTACCACACATTTAACACCACCGAGATTTGGTATAAGAATGAGATACCAACTGGTCAGACCAGAACGATCTCAGCTCTCGTGGCAGATACTAGCGATCCATTCTGGGTAGTAGATGAAGTCACTGGAGCACACCGTGAAGTCCAGCAACTCTCATCTGATTGGTATGCTGTCTCATCTGTCTATAATGGGGATCCTAATGACAGGCGTGTCTTTGTATACTTAACGCCAGAACAAGATAATTTTATCTTCTATGAATTGGTTGACCGTAAGGCCGAGAAGTCTGAGCCAGAGGATCTTCCAGTCTATGGGGAGGCACATCCTCAGTATGGGTCTCACAAGTTTGTTTCCGCAGCCCCAGCCGACGCAACAGGAGATTTCTACAGATATTACTTCGCCCCAGCATTTACGGATCAGGAAGCGTATAACTGGGCATACACATCTGCCGACTTAGGTGGTACAGGTGGTAATAAATACCAAGCCGTCTCGAGGTCATACGTGATTGAACGAGCTCTGTATGACGACGGACTCCCTGCGATTGCGTCGGCGATGCCTATCTCTGCTTCCGACCCCTTTGCGCTCGTGGATGACTACGTCTTAGTTGGACGTCAGCAGCAGGAGTTGTCTGGCGAGCTGTCTGAACTCTCGTCTGTTTTCATCTTGGATGTGCGGACATATGTAAAGAGAGAACCTCTGACTGCTGTTGAATATGATGAGAGAGAAGGGGTCAATGTCTTCAACACCACTAGGATCTGGCACGCTGAAGAGACCCCAACGAATTCTCTCAGTAAAACAAAAGACCTCGTGTTAGACACGGGTAATGCTTTTTGGGCCGTTAATAATGACACAGGAGAACATCGAGAAGTCAGTCAACTATCTTGCGAGTGGTATGCTATTACCTCTGTCACTAAAACGGATAACAATTTCCGCAGGGTGTTTACATATGTATCCCCCAACCAAGATGACTTTATTTTCTATGAGTTAGTAGATAGAAAGAATGAGGCGATTGAGCCAATTAACCTACCAGCCTATGGAGATCTCCACCCAGAGTATACTACACACAAATTTGTTTTCCTCGACCCCGCTGACTCCAAAGGAGATTACTACAAGCTCTATTACGCAGCTGTCCGCTCGTCCCAAAATGAATATAACTGGCGCCACAGCACGGCAGATTTGGGGGGTAATATATATGATTCAGTCACGAGGACTTATGTAGTTGAGCGAAGTGCTTATAGTAAAAGCGCACCAGCCCTAGCTTCTGCGATGCCAATTGCTGCTGGGGATCCATTCACTAGCTCCGATGGGTATATTTTAGTGAGTCGCCGACAAGCGCCATTATCAGGAACAGATGGTATTCTCAAGAGCATATTTGTTTTGGAAGCTCGGGAATACATCAAACGGGTGCCTATTGTTAGAAAACAGTTTGATGAGCAGTTTGGTAAAACCCTCACTACTACGGTCACCCTAGCACACAAATCAGAGACCTCAAAACTAGTAGCTAAAGAGCTGGATAGCAGTGGTTATGTGACCGAAGTTTCCCAGCTTACAGCCGAATGGTATGCGGTCACTAGGAGGCGGGTCATGAACGTGAACTCGAGTGGCTTAGTGAGAACCTTTGACACTACTGAGAACTATTTATGGCCTACTGTGCTTAGCGGGTTCCAGACACAGACGTGGAAGAAGCGTGGCACCGATGTAGCCTATACATTTACAATCCCTAAGTTTGAGGCAGAGGCATATAAGGGGCCATGTAATGCCAAGGTAGAAGTATACTGGAAATCTACACCTTTTACAACGCTCACTAATATCATTCCAATGATTCCTGATCGCTTCGATGTGAAACTTCCATTGGTTCAATATCAGTCAGGTGTTGCCTGTCTACACCCCTCAATACGTATCTATGGCACAACAGGAACAGAGCACCCAACGTGGGGTTATCTCACATGGAACTTCACAGTCAGTGGTACCAATTACACGACGTGGCCAGATTCAATTGTGGCTTCAGATGACCAGAGGCCATATCGAGGCGGCTACCTTCGCCAAAAAACAACAATCTACAAGCCAGACGTCCTCACAGGGTATGGTGATTTTGGGGGTGTAGATCAGAAAATTACTGCTGATTCATCATCAACCTCTGGAAGTACTACCACGAACACAAGTGGGAATACGGGTACGACTACATATGATCCACCAACCACTACGTATTATTACCAAAAAGTCAACCACTGTGGCCTAACCTACCGTTATCAAACATACTTTAAAACTTACCGATTTACTAGTGTAGCGGATGCAAAGGCATTCCTTTCAGCAATTGGTGATCTTATAGTACCTGCTGGGACCTCAGGATATTGTGCTTATGAGTCAGAGATAAATGCCAAAGGCTATTATGCACAGTAGAAATTATGAAAGATTTACGACAGCAAACCACAGATGAGGCTGACTCCACTACAGAGGAGAGCAAAAAAAACATCCGCGACTTATCCTTTAAGCGGGACTCCCTTGAGGGTTCTGGCGGTCTAAAGCGGGTCTCCCTTGAGGGTTCTGGCAGTCTAAGGGTCAAAGAGGAAAAAGGAGTTCGGTCAGGAAAAACAGCTAATGAACGTATCCTAGATAATAGTGATGATATGGCTGACACGAACAGAAATCTAGCCCCATCATCCGATAGTGCAGATGGTGGTGGTGGTGGTGGTGGGCTGATCAACGCCGAGACACTGGAAGTAACCATCTGTCAAAATGGCTTACCTGTGCAGGTGCAGATATTCGTGGATAGTTCCGTATAAACGATATATTATTGACTTATCATTAAGCTTTAGTATAAGTAGAACCATGGAAACTGACGATTCACCACCGACCGTGCACGTTGAGCCAGTAGAGGCAGAGCCACCTAGCGACAATGTTGAGTATGGAGCGTTCTCTGAAACCTTAATCGATGATGCGCCTATCGATCCCTTTGGAGGAATGGAGAGGCTTGATGGGTTTGACGATTGCATCGCTGGAATTGTAGACAACTTTCTTAGTTCAACACGGGTGTGTTATGACACCACCAAACTTCGTCAGCAGTTAGTGGAGCAGGACGGGTTATCCCTGAAAGAGGCACATGAAGAAGTTTTCCAATGGATGTGTGCCTACAACAAAGAGGAAGACTACAACATGAATAGCCCATGTTTTATTAGTTATAATGTCCCACTTCCAAATCGTAATATTGAGGGTGGCTGATGTGATTAGCAAGTCACTGTCGGTCTGACAGTGTGGTTCACATTGACCCCATGGTCGGGTCGTAGTAGTATAATTTCGTATGGCAACTGATGACCCACAAAACTTAGGATTCACTTACTTCGGTCAGGGGAATGGGCTACCTTATTGTATACAAGATTACTTCGTTACGGGTGAGGTTGATGAATATAACGGAGTAATACTTGAAAAAGTCCCGCCTGAAGGTGGATGGGGAAACCAACTGCCACTAAGACTTTTTGCTGGGTTTAACCCTAGCTTTTTGACCGTGAATCAAGTATATAACTTAGCGTATAATATTGAAGAAATAACACTGTCCAATTCGTTCACCTTACTAGGCTACGAAACTGAATTTACTGTCCCCGCTAATTACCGATTCCCCTCGTGGGGTGATAGATTGGCGGCCTTTAGAGCAAGTGTGGAAGAATTTATCGAAGCAGGTTATCCTCCAGACAATACGTATCTATCGTATGGTCTGGCACAATATCGAGAACCTCTCGAAGGAGACCCATACTGGGCCTTCATATTTAATGGATGTAGCACAACAACCACCCCCTCATTGGAAAATGATGGGGAGGTCTTCAACGGAACGCCCGATCTAGGAGGTTTTGATTACTACTATGTAGACTGGGGGGCATTTGCGGGCTCTGGCACAATAACCCGTATAGTGGACAAGGATGATTATACCCCCACTGGTTTTTATGTAGGTGGTGGGTTGACGTTTAGCGCACAGGAAAATTCAACTAATTCTTTCGGTGGTGTGGGTGTTTCTCTGGGCACAGGAGCCCCAAATCCAAACGGCTATAATGTGCGAGGGGTCAAGTCATTTAATGTACCCGACCCCGAGGGCGACTATACGTTGTATGCCACAACCCTAACGGACTTAAACCTACAAGATGAAAGCGGCAATACTGTAACCATTGATTCATTTAAGTTCAGGGAATACGCTTAGTGTAATCCTCAACCCTTGACCCTGATTCCTTAATCTGCTACCATTAAAATTATGCCCGCCCTGACCTTATCAGCCATTAACCAGTCTCTCAATGACTACGTTCGCCCCGATTTTGACTTCCTTACAAGCCTTAATATGGTGCTGCCGAGGATCTATAGCATGGGCTACTGGCGTGATTTGGTGTATGAGGATACAGTGGTCACAGACCACCAATACTTCTCCCTCCCTGATGGTGCCGAGTCCCTGATGGCAGCGACCATTGATGACAACACCACGGCTGTCAGGTCCCTGTGGCATGATTACAGGTTAACGGGTTCAGGATCGAGCACAGCGGGTAACGGTCCAGATCCAATGTATGGTGTGGTTGATGATGGCTACGCCCCCTCAATTATTGACCTCAATCGTTCTAAGCAATACAAGATTTATGCACGTCCTCTTAAGGAAGGTGCTACGCTCCCAGATTGTGGGAGAGTTATTGTCAGCTACCTCAACACCAACGGCGAACTCGGAGAAGAGATCTTCCAGCTAGACGAGTCTACCGCCATGGTCGGAGCCAACTCAGATGCTACTCGGATCACCTCCATCGTATTTGAGAGCGTGCCTTTCGACGTAAAGATCGTAGCTGTTAACACCGACGACGTAGGAACAGTGGACTTTGCCGTAGATTCAGGCGACTGGAGCACCTCCATACTGACGTTAGCGCGGGGAGAGGGCAATCAAGTCGCCCGCTATCGCCGTCTCAGGCTCTCTAATCCAAGAAATTTGACTAAAAACGTGCGACTTTTGATGAAACGGAAGTTTATCCCGCTTCAATCGGTGCAGGACATTGTCTATCTTGGTAACCTCAATGCGATCAAACATGGTCTGCTTGGATTCATTGCTGAGGACAATGCTGATGTTGAGCGTGCAAACTACCACTGGGGTGTGTGCCGTGTCCTCCTTGAAGAGGAGATGGATGCTCACCGTGGGTCTGCTAAGCCCACAGTGAAGTTCCAACCAGCAGGTGCAGGTTCTATGTCGGTGCCAAACTTGATGTAGGAACTGGCTGGCCTACTTTCTCGATATCAAATTTCTCTTCGAGATTGATAACCCATATCTTTCCACCACCATTTCCCTCTGACCTTACAGGTCTGACACTGGTGTTGGACTTGGTTGTTTCTTCCATCGTGCACATGCCACGGCGAACGAACTCAGGGTTGTTACTCCGACCGACTGTGCGGCCCTCGTTGAAACCCATCGTGGAGATAAGGAACTCCGTTAGCGTCCCACGCCACTCAATGTCATCAGTGTAGTTCCTTGCCTGTTTAGCAAACCAGTCAACTAGCTCAGCCACACTACTGCGACTTGAGTTGTCATAGGCAGCGTCAGCAATCTTCTCATCGATAAAGCTGACCACACCAAACCTAGCGGGACCATCCATAATCTCCTCGTGCGGTTGGTGATCTAGTAACCAGCGAGCGAAGTGTGGCAGTTCCTGTTCAATGATGTCTTCCAATACGTGGTTGGGAGGGAAGCTACTCGTCGCCTTATCTGATATTCTCAGTGCCATAATCTTATCACGGTTAGATGAATCGAGAGCTGGGATAACTGAAAGGCTATTTGCGTCTTCGTTGAGAGACATGATCACACGCCCCGTCCAAGGCACAGACATAGCATCTGCATACTTAGCCATGTATTCCATACGAGGGTTGGCTACAGCACGTTTGATAAGCTCGGTGGCTTTAAGCTGATCCTGAAAGGATGCAGCCGAAGTTGTATCATCTACCACCCATGCGGCAACTCGAGCTAGGTCCTTGTTGAACTGACTGATGCCACTGAGGTATTCACTTGCATCGGAGAACCCTCCGACTAATGCAGCGATGACTTTGTTTGACAACAGAGACTTACCTTTGTTGGTAGGACCTACTAACAAGAGAGCTTGCCCCTGAGTTAGCTGGTGGTTCGTCACCGCGATATAGAACCTCTGTAGCCAAGCAAAAAAGTATTCCACTGTAGGTCTCTGATCAGCACTATTGGCAAACAACTGGCGTAGCCATTCGTTTATGAACGGCCACTTGCCAATGTCACCATCGCTGTCAGGTTGGATGGGGCACAGGCAAGCCGTGTTGAGAATACGATTTGAGTTAAACTCAACAATCCTCTTCGTGGAGAAGATGACAGGGGCTATATCATTCACGCGATTCACGTTGCAGATGGCAAGAATAGCCTCGTCAATTTCCGAGGTGTTCTTCCCTTTGCTAGCCTTCTGAGAGAACCCAGCTTTCTTAAGCTCCCTCATTACCTGTGCCTCATTGATGCTTACTGCTTGTCCGTAGCTCATCTTATAGTAGCTCTTACCATTATACCAGTAGTCGTCGAGCAAGCTCCCCACTTTTTCCTGCTCGTAGTCCTGCACGAATTTACGCCCGAAGATCTCAGCCCATGTGACAAACCCTTTGCCCGCACGGTCAGAGTAACAGACAATACCGTCTTCAACAACCTGACAACCGTCCCTATCAATGCCATCATTAATCCAGAATAGCGGGCCACGTTGCCCAACCTCAAATGGGTTAGTCCATCTTGTTGGGAATCTGCTTTCTACTTCAGCTGCGACCACGTCAATTGGGATAACCACATCACCTGATCTGGGGGCTTGGGCGGAGGCTGCTTTGATAGCGGCTGTTTGTGTCACAGACTTTGGTAGTGTAACACCAAGCTGCTTCCAGTGTGTTCCCAAGTCAAAATACTGGGACGACTTCATGGACGTGCTATCAAAACCTGCATGGAGCTTTTGCAGTGTGAGGATACGCGCCATCTGTTTCATGAACGCTGGGAACATTTCATCAGACGTAGGAACAGGTGATTCAAACTCCCACACCAGACGCATGTATCCGCTGTGCGTCTGTGAAATCCATGTCGGGGTGTATGCTGCCTTTTCTAGGACATCTTCAATTGCGGTCCAGTCTACCGCTGCATCATAGTCACCTACGACACCATATATCAAGCGGGGTGGGTTATCAACTCCGACACGTTCTCGTGGGGAATCCGCTTCTACTGCATTGTAGAAGACATGCTTAGTGGATGACTGAGCTGACCACTTACGGTGATCTGATTTGGTTTTGTGGTGGGGGACTTTTGATTTAGTCTTAGATAGATCGTTGACAATTGTAATGTCGGAACTTCTTAGATTCTCAATGTAAAAATATTTCATGTTCTTATTTCTCGTAGTGTTTCAGGACGGAACCCTCAGCGGATAGTGGGATGTCTGGTATCCATGGTGGTGGCTCCGACATTATTCTTACCACATTGATCAAAGCCTCGGAAGCATTTTCGTCCTCGACCTCTAAAATAACTTCATCATGAACGTGGAACAGGAGTTTATAACCAGCCTTGTCTAGCTCAACCATCATGCCAGCGAAGATGTCACGGGCTAATCCCTGTGCCAAGTTCTCAGTTATGAGACCCTGCCAGATCCTTACATCCACTCGTCGTGAGTGTTTAATAATCTGAGTGATGTTCTCTGGATACCCAAACCTACCTTTGACTAGCTTTGGTTTACCATACTTAATCTTCCTAAGTGGCAAGTCTTCAGCATGTTCTTTTCGTTCGCAGTTTCTGTCTTCCAGCTGGTGATACCCATTTAGGTTTTCCTTAAGGGTGCCCCACAGCTTAACAACTTTCTTCATCTTGGCTCGGTATAGGTCAATAGCGGCTTGGGAATCCTCCTCACTATAACCATAGGCTGCTGCAAAGGCTTTTGGACCCGCCATAAATCCAGCACCTAAGACAATCGCTTTGACTAAGTTTCTTGTGTCTGGGTCCTCAACCCTGAGAGATCCTTTAGCTGGATCCCACATGTCAAATTCTACGGCGAATGCCTCATAGATATCATCAGACTGTTCGACAGTTTTAAGCATGTCCCAGTCCTCAGCCAACCACAATAGTGTCCTTACCTCAATCTGCGATAAGTCAACTACGACTAGCTTCTTACCAGCTGGTGCACAGATGAGCTTACGTAGATCTGCACCAAACATCTCTTTGCGGGGCAGGTTCTGTAGGTTGAAGTTACCACCACCCCCAGAAAAACGACCAGTGTGGGCACCAAAATACATTATGTTTCCGTAATAGCGACCATCTGGCATTGTGGCACAATCGATAGCCTCCAGCTTCTTGAGTAGGGAATTGATCCTACGCCACTCCGAGACCGCTTGAATCCACTTATACTTCTGACCGTGCTCCTTAATCCATTCCTGTGCCTTGATGTCTGTCTTTGCTAGAGAGGCTGGTGGCTCTATTCCCATCTTGCGGCACTCGTCATTAAAGGCTTTTCTAGATAGGGTTGGCTTCTCACCAAGCCATGGGATGTTAGCCTCCGCGTCAAACAGGTATTGCTTCACACGTTCTTGTGCCCGCTTAAGCTCTTCTTGATCGATAGGTATACCCCGTTGAAGAGCCTCCCTATTGACACGGCTGATTTCCCTTTCGTGCTCTGGCCACTGGTCACCTATTTTCTGCCACAGCTGTAGGCAGAGACGGGAGTCCACTAATGCATATTCGGAGACCTCCTCCTGAAACTCTGGTGTCATGTTTTCCCAGAGCTTACCCTTCATGTTGTCTCGAGTGGACTTGTCTGGCTTAACTCCTAGTGCATATTCTGAGGCACCAGCGAGGTTCCTTGGGATACCGACATAGGCCGCGAGATCTGCTGTGCAGTGCCACGCAAAAATTTCACAAGTTGGCCACCAGTTATGTGAAATTCCATACTTGTATAGTGTCTGATCAAAGGAGGCATTGTGGGACAACACGATGTTGTCTGCCAGTAAGCCCCAGTCAAATTCCGAAGGGTGTCCTACAAATTCATATCCATTATCTCCAACCACAGAGACCATGTAGGCATCAAATTCGTGGTGTGAGAAGTAGCCCAAGGGGCCGAGTGTTCTGATGCTACAGTCGTTGCTGTAAAAGGTCTCAAAATCTAACGCGTAAGTAATTCTATTATTCATATTTTTGGGGTGCCGTGATTATAATTTGGCGTAAAATTACCCACACCCCTATGACGTTATAGGGGTGTGGGCGGTGTCATGTTAAACTAGGGATTACTCCTCTAGTGAAAGCTCTTCTTGTAAATCAAAGAGCCCTTTGGCTTTCTCGAACGCGTCAATAATGACGACCGTACGAGCGTAATGTTCTTGCAGAGTTTTGATGTTATCATCTAGATCCGAGAGCATTTTATTGGCGGTGGCAATCTCCTCAGAGATCACGTCTAAGTTGGCACTCATACAACTATGCTTGGAATGAGTTAGCGAAGTCGGCAACTGCTTCTGGAACGTGCTCTTTAGTCACACTAAGGGTCGGGACATACCATGAGTATTTACCCTTGCTCATGATCTGTGACTCAAAGTTCCATAGACGGCTGTTCAGAGGTAGGCCACGGTTGAAAGCAGCAAAGGTCATAAGACTTTTATACGTCTTACGGTATGCATCCTTCTGGACGTAGATCTTTCCGATACAGTAGTTGTTGTCACCAATGGGGAAAGGGAACGCATCATCATCCGTATTACCCTCTGGTTGGGCAAACATGAGGATGAGCTCAGCAAATTCTAGAATTTGATATTCTGAATCTATCTTGAGTTGTTCCATCTCTTGCTTGGTTCCGACGATCCGAGGCATCTCATCCGAGTCGAAGTCGATGTCCTCTTTCCATTTCTTAATTGCACCGAGAATGATGCAATGTCCTTTAGTCTCCCGAGGTAAGATCTCGTGGGTCTTATCTAGGATAAGACTACCGTGATCAAAGTCCCCAGTGGACATTTTCTGCACGACGTTAAGTCGTGGGATATCGATATCGTCGGCATCGATGGTAAGTTCTTGTCCGACGGTAGTGACAGCTGTGGTTGTTGCTGCTTCAATTTCTTCTTCTTTTGCTTTTGGCATATTATTATATGGTTTATTGTTTTTTGGTTTAGCGGAGCGTGAATCGCTCCTTTTGTTTTTCGAGGGCACCTGCGTCTTTGCAAGTGTCCAGAAATTCTGCGGACTTCTGTCCTTTCTCGCCTTTGTCTGCGGTCTCACCGACAAGCTTAGCTGTCTTAGTTACTGCAAATGTGGCGCTTTCTAAAAGCTCATCAGTATCAACACCCATGTCGGCTGCGATCTTAATGAACTTGTGGTTGTCTACGACTTTGGTCGGAGCTCCCATAGATGAGAGTCGAAGGGATGGGAACTCAGCACCTTCGTGAGCCATTTCCATAGCGCGGGCGCGTAGGCGTTTAGCCCACGCTTCTACGATCTTGGAGATGTTCCAGAGTTCCTCAATGGATGCGGGGTCATCAACGGCTTCGATGTCAATGTTGGTAAAGTCCTTGCGTTGTAAGTTAGAAGCCACATCCAGAACGAGACCACCTAAAGCGGGGCATCTATCTTCGTGACGGCAGAACCTACAATTCTGGGTTGGGTTACAATCACCAGCTGGCGGGCATTGACCACCACCCCACATGGGACGGACACGTTCACCTTCCTTAATGACATTACCAAGAACCTCGATAAGGTCAGGTAACTCAGTGCTTACAAAGGAACCGAGTAATGGTAATGAACCTCGTTGGGGAACATAGAACGCGAACATGATGGTCTCCAGATCAGGGAACTTTTGAAACACCCCAATGGTATATGCAATTGCTTGCATGTTCTCATGAGGCTTATCAATGGTGCTGATGCCTGTCTTGTAATCCGCAAGGACTCCATACTTACCATCTGATGATATACTCAGACGGTCACAGGTGCCATAGGTTTGAGTGTCACCCAGATCCACATCCACCTGAACTTCGTAGAACTCAGTGCGCTCCTCATCTGGTGGGAATGCGTCAGCAAGAAACTCGTCTTCCATATCCGCACATCGGTTATATAGATCGAGTTCCTCCTCGTTTTGTAATGCTGCGGGATCGCGCACCTCCAGTGCTTCGTGGATACGAGTACCCATTTCAGCGGCTGGGGATGAACCATCCTTACCGTGGTAAGCAGCACACCCAGCCACATACTTCAAAGAAGATGGGCTGAACTCTGCGTGACCTCGGTCAGCGTGTGGCTGCTGTGCTGACATTATCCTTTGTATGCGTCCTTTGCGCGTTGTACGATTTCGGAGTTTTCGAGATCACCTTTTTCATCGCCTAGGGCAGTTCTGATGTCACTTACAAATTTGAGCAGCTCTTGCACAAATTTGTTTTTTAGGATTTCGTCGAGCCCGTTGTTTTTATTTTCTTCACTCATGGTGTTATTTTATTATTTTTGGTTTTGCATTATTGCTAAGTTGTCGAGGCGGCGTTGCATCGAAGACATTACTGCCTCCTCTACGCTGCCACTTGCGACAAGAATCTTCTGAAGTGCGTCTGACTTCATGCCATTGCGATGAATACGTCCTAGAACTTGGACATGATCCTTGGCGGAAAACTGGGGACTTATAAGACTAACACGTGGTCGGTCGCCATTTACGTCATGGAGTGAGATGCCTGTGCCACCCGCTGCGGTATTGACAACAATGCAGTTGGTCTTATCGGCAGTGAAGTCATCAATGACCTGCTGGCGGTCTGACTTCTGACCACCCTCAATGCGGTCGCAGCATAGCTTCTCACACAGGGCTTGAACTGTTTCCTTAAAGCTAACGAATATCACTACTGACAGACCCTCAAGCATGAGGTCTTCTGCCATCTCCACTAGGTCTGGGACTTTCAATGACTCAGCTAACTGGCGTGCACGTATGATGTTGACGATCACGTGCTCACTGTCCTCGACGGTGCCATGCTCGATATACTGCTCCAGTATCTCAGGGGTGAGACCAAGGTCTTTGTAAGCCTTCTTGATCTTGGCGAGATTCTTAAATTGGATTGGCTCAACGAAGATTCGGTTCTCTTTAAAGGCGTCAGGCAGATCATCCACGGACAGTCGGTCAGTGCTGATGCCATACATGGCCGTCCTGAGCTCTTTAAGTTTGCTCTTCTTGACCAGTCTCCACTGATTCCAGAAATCTTGCTCGCACCCGAAGTGCTTCATCCAGCCGAACCATGACCTGAGTGGTGCTTGTGATTTGTTTAGGTTGTGTAGGTTTAGCATATAACCAATGGCTCTCATCTCGGTAGGGTCTTCAGCTGCTGTAGCTGACATCCCGTGGATCTGGTATCCTTGGTTAACTAGTGATAGTATCATTTGAGCGTTCTGGGTGTAAGGCCCCTTGCACTTATGGATCTCATCAACCAGCACTAGTGTGCCCATGGGGAGAATCCACCTCATGATATTCTTGCCCTTCTTGGTCATCCACTTGGTGCGACCACCTCGGATCTTCTCGTAGTTAATTACGAATAGTGGCTCCACACCCATCTCCTTGAGCTCCCGCTCCCACGATGGTATGACTTGCTTCGGGCACAGGACAACAACAGGGTGTCCTAATGATTTTGCTAACGCAGCGGCGACGACAGTTTTACCAGTTCCAGCATCGCTGGTGTCTAGTGTATTGCGTCCCTCCCGCTGGGTAATAGTGAAAAATTTATGCGCGTCTTCTTGCTTCGGGAATAGTGATTTCATTGGCTGGCTTCATGGTTTGTCGATTTAATGTAATCAACAGATACCAGCCATTCCCAAACCCGTCAAATAAAATCTTAATTATTTTTCAACCCTCGAAGTGGATCTGGTATTCCCTTGCTGCCATAAGGTAAGCATCGACAATCCCGTCGTGTGGTTTCTTGGAACGTGGTGTCGCTAACCACTGCTCATCAGGGCGTAGCTCCTTAGCCTTAGCCAGCGCATACTTCTTAGATTGCCCACGTGGAAACTTACCCAGCATATCTTTCTGCCACTGCCTCACAGACAGACCCTCCCAAGGCCAAGCCATGCCTGTGCATAACCCAGTGATTTGACCATAGCACAATGCCATGGATCGCATGGACTGAGATGAAGGGGCGTGATGCAGAGGCTCCTCAATGATAATATTGACGGGTGGTAACTTAAATTCCAGAACCCAGTCACGTAAGCCGATCATGTCGAGCTCCGTCTTTTTACCTACCTTGTGGTTTGGTAACCTAGTGTATCCTAGGACAGCACCATCCCAGCTGCTGATTGCAACTGCTGCCCCAGAGCAAGAACCATTATCAATGCCTATGATCACGGACAGCTGGGAGGAAGTCTGCTTTGACTAGAACACCGTCGCCGTGCCATGGAGCAAATAAGTTATAGCCTTTCTCAAGGCTCTGTAGGAACGAGATCTCTTTCCATGTCGAGGGGATTACCCTGACAAAGTCTCCCGTGACCTGCTTAGCTGAATAAAAGTAATCTAGGTTAGAGCGTACGCTCCCTTTGATTACGAAGGGGTTAGGCTCGTGCGTCCTTGATGCGAAGAATTTCATTGGTCTTTGTTGTCTTTTGGATTTGGGTCTACATCGACAACTTTAGTGGGCCTCTTCCTTGAGGCCGCAGCTGCGTCATTTAGAATGTTTATGTCTATGCTGAGGCTGGTTGCTCCCCCGCTTTGCTTTTCGTCTAGCCCGAAGTGACGCCTAGCTATCTTGTCTAGCACTTCCACTTCACGGACGTTAGTCGGTGGTCTCATCTGAGCCATGCCATCTCGCATCAGGCGGACCGCTTGGCTCGCCATGTAGCTTTGGTATTGCTCAGCTGGACTGGATTGCGCTGAGGCGATCTCATCGATCCTACCCTTCTCCTGTAGGTGGGCGTGTTCGGCAGCTTTGTCTACAGCGTGCTTAGTCTTATGCTCCTCCGTG
>Ga0209223_10002415_pt1 | contig 18730 bp, 13 predicted proteins | sample COG_06_FD_184750 | JGI IMG/M metagenome (GOLD analysis project Ga0209223, IMG submission 184750) | Pelagic Microbial community sample from North Sea - COGITO 998_met_06 (SPAdes) (version 2) | ecosystem: Environmental > Aquatic > Marine > Neritic zone/Coastal water | place: Helgoland, sampling...
CCCAATAAGTAGTACTAATAAAACTATTCCTCCTAAGACGTAAAGTACAATTGTGAGCATAGTGTTGGTTTAAATATTTTCGATAGTGTGCTGCCAAGTTAGTAAATCATAATCAGAGGCTTAAAAATTAATTCTATCATTTATTTCAGTGGTTTAGAATTATCTCAATTTTTGAGCACATTACATGTTCAACCCGCTAGACTATGAAACAAAAAAGAAGAGATTTCCTAAAAAATGCAGCCGGAGGCGCAAGTATTTTAGCCATTGCTGGAACTACGGCGTGCGCTACAACGGTAGATACTAAACAGGATGACCCTTATGGTGATTTATCCTCATTGTCGGATAATATCAAACCCATTACCAATGATGAAAGAAGAGATAGAATAAATAAGGCACAGCGGCTTATGGCTGAAAATAAAATAGAGGCGATTTATTTAGAAGCTGGCTCTTCTTTGTTTTATTTCACTGGAATCCGTTGGGGCAATAGTGAGCGAATGATGGCTGCTGTAATTCCACAGAAAGGGGATATTTCCTATATATGTCCTGCATTTGAAGAGGATAGATTGAGAGAATTAATTCGTTTCGGTAATGACGTTAAAGTTTGGGAAGAACATGAAAGCCCGTTCAAATTAGTGGCGAATATTTTTGCCGAGAATGGTATTCGTTCTGGCAATATCGGGATGGAAGAAAGGGTACGTTTCTTCTTATTTGATGGAATCAGAAAAGAAGCGCCAAGATTAAATTTCGTATCAGCTAACCCAATTACACAAGGTTGTAGGGTATTTAAAACACCTTCTGAGATTGCATTAATGCAAACGGCAATGGACATTACACTTGCCTCTTATGTCAAGACCTTTAGCATGCTCGAAGAAGGCATGACACAAGGTGAAGTAAGAAACATTTGTAGTCAAGCGCATTCTAAACTAGGAGCCAGTGGCGGAGCTAGTGTACAGTTTGGCAAGTATACTGCATTACCTCATGGTAGTATTGAACCTCAGCGCTTGAAAGAAGGTGATATCGTGATGATAGATGGTGGATGCGGAGTAGATGGTTACCGTTCAGATATTACAAGAACTACAGTATTTGGGAAGCCAACACAGCGTCAAATTGATGTTTGGGAGATTGAAAAGGAAGCACAGCTTGTTGCTTTTAGAGCAGCTCAACTAGGCGAACCATGTGAAAATGTAGATAAAGCAGCCCGTGATTATTTAACTTCTAAAGGTTTCGGCCCTGATTACAAGTATTTATTACACAGGACAGGACACGGAATAGGCTTGGATGGACATGAGTGGGTGAATTTTGTCAAAGGAAACAAAATGCCACTTCAAGTGGGTATGTGTTTTAGCAATGAACCTATGATTGCAATTAAAGATGAATTCGGAATCAGATTAGAAGATTGTCTCTATATGACAGAAGATGGACCGAAATTTTTCACTAAAACTAGCATAGCAATTGACCAACCATTCGGTTAAAAGTAAATTATAGATGATTATGAAAACTAATAAAGGGGCTTTCATTGGCCTTTTAATATTCTTTGTGATCGGTTGTAAATCAGCCAATCAACCTGTTGCGACTAATTCACGACTACCCGATTTTTCAAAAGAAGATGTGGTCAGTGCCCAAAAAGTACTTGGGCTAGAATTCTCCCAGCAGGACATCGACACCATGTATAATTACTTAGGCAGAAATCAGCGCGGCTATGACGCTATGAAGAAGATTCCAGTTGATAATGAAACTTTTCCAGCATTGCTCTTTGACACACATCCACAAGGCTTTGTTGCACCTGAATCTGGTGCCAAACCTGCCTGGATCATTCCGAATAATGTAGACATGCCGGATGATATTGAGGCCTTGGCATTTTATACTATTCCTCAAATAGCCTCCCTAATAAAAAACAGAAAAGTTAAGTCAGAAGAGCTTACAAAAATGTTTATTAATAGGATAAAAAGGTATGATGGTGAACTTCAAAGTGTGATAACGCTTACGGAAGAAAGGGCTTTGAAGGATGCAAGAAGAGCAGATACTGAAATTGCCAATGGTAATTACAAAGGCGTATTGCACGGGATTCCATATGGTGTTAAGGACTTAATGGCTGTAGAAGGATATCCGACAACTTGGGGTGCCAAGCCTTATGAAAACCAACAGATCGAATATACCTCCACTGTAGTTAAAAAACTGGATGATGCCGGTGCAATTCTCATTGCTAAGCTAGTATCGGGTGCTTTAGCTCGGGGGGATGTTTGGTTTAATGGAAAAACTAAAAACCCTTGGGATATAACGCAAGGCGCTAGCGGGTCGTCGGCAGGGCCTGGATCTGCTACCTCAGCTGGTTTAGTAGTCTTTTCATTGGGAACAGAAACATTAGGTTCTATAACTTCTCCTAGTACTAGAAATGGAATAACGGGACTTCGACCAACATATGGAAGGGTAAGCAGACATGGGGTTATGAGTTTGTCTTGGTCTATGGATAAAATAGGTCCAATGGCGAGAAATGCAGAAGACTGTGCCATAGTTTTTGATGTCATTAACGGTGATGATCCTAAAGATCCGAGTACATCAGATTTTGGTTTTTCGTTCAGGGCATCAAAGGATGTTAAGACAATGAAGGTGGGATACCTAAAAAACTTAGTGGATCGCGATAAATCCAATAGTGGTGATAATCTGAGAAAAGCACTTCAAGAAATGAAGGATATGGGAATTGAACCTATTGAAATTGAATTACCGCAGGAATTCCCTTTCGCCGCTTTTGATATAATTCTACGTGCTGAGGCGGGTACTTTCTTTGATCAGTTGGTACGAGAGAAGGGGGTTGATACGATGGTAGAACAATCTCCAGCTTCAAGGGCAAATTCTTTAAGACAAGCACGCTTTATTCCTGCCGTCGAATATTTGCAAGCCAACCGTCATAGAAGAAGGCTGATCAATGAGATGTATGAAATTATGAAAGACTTGGATGTACTTATTTCCCCTACTTTTGGAGGCAGGCAGTTGTCTATTACAAATTTGACTGGCCATCCTGTAATTTCAGTTCCAACAGGACTTGATGACAAACAACGTCCTACAAGCCTTACATTTATTGGGAATTTATATGATGAGGAAGCGATTTTATTAATGGCAAAAGCTTTTCAAGAACGCACCGAATTTGATGAGCTTCATCCACCGAATTATATGCCGAAAAATTGAATTATTTCACTCACAAGATTATGGCTTGAATTAATAAGTATTAATGCCCATTGATGTAATATGAATAGCCAAATTGTCAAGAAGTTCTACTTTTGTGAAATGCTTAAAAAGTCAATACTTGTCCTTACTTTTTTGTTGCTTGGAATGGCAGCTTCCTTTGCTCAGGATATCGTTATAAAACGAACTACAGGAACATTCAAGATCGATGGGATTATGGATGAACCTGAGTGGATGGAGGCTGATTCTGCATATAATTTCATGCAAAATTTCCCAATTGATTCTGCATTGTCAGAATCACCAACCGTGGCAAGGATATTATATGACGATCAATTTCTCTATGTGGCTGCCATCATGCGGAATATTGACCCTAACAGAGAATATGTCACGCCTTCTTTGAGACGTGATTTTTTTGGCGATGGCAATGATAGTTTTTCTATTCTTTTAGATCCATTTCAGGACAATACCAATGCGGTTATTTTTGGTATTAATCCGTTTGGTGTTGCCAGAGAAGGATTGATTACTAATGGTGGTTCATCATCGGGTGGAAGTAGTGGCCCGAGAAGTTTTAGCCTAGATTGGGATAATAAATGGAATGGTGAAGCGAAACAGTATGACGGCTATTGGGTAGCTGAAATGGCAATACCTTTTAGTACCCTTAGGTTTGGGGCAGACCAAAGCCAATGGAACTTAAATTTCTATAGGGTAGACAGTGAAAGGGGTGAGAAATCAACCTGGTCACCAATTCCGATTAATCAGTCAATCATCAGTTTGGCAACAATGAAAAAAATGAATTGGGATGAACCAACCAAAAAACCTGGGACCAATATCTCATTTATTCCATACTTGTCAGCTGGGACCACTAAGAATTTCGAAAACCCAGAATTGTCTAATGATTCTTTTGAAGGGGGATTTGACCTGAAATATGCTGTCACACCAGCTTTGAACTTAGACCTGACTGTAAATCCTGATTTCTCACAAGTTGAGGTAGATCAGCAACAAACCAATTTGGATCGATTTGAATTGTTCTTCCCTGAGAAGCGCCAATTCTTTTTAGAGAATGCAGACCTTTTTGGGAGTTATGGTAACCGAGGGACCAGGCCATTTTTCTCGCGTAGAATAGGAGTGGCAAGAGATGAAAGTACTGGACAAAATATTCAAACTCCGATTCCTGCTGGACTTAGATTGAGTGGTAAGGTTTCCGATAATTTGCGATTAGGATTGCTTTCAATGCAAGCTGCCGGTGATAATACTATTGGTTTACCTTCTTATAATTTCTCTATGCTCAGTTTACAGCAACAAGTTTTTGAGCGGTCAAATGTGAGTTTCATGTTTGTCAATAAAGAAACTTTTGAGAGTCAGAATGATTTTGATAATACCGAATACAATCTATACAATAGAACATTTGGCCTTGAGTATAATTTGGCTTCAATTGATGCTAAATGGACAGGAAAACTATTTTACCATAGATCAATTGATGAAGTTCAGCTCGAGAATCCTTATGCTGGAGGAATTGAATTGGCGTATACTACACCTAAATGGTCATCTGATATCAGGTTTCAGTCTGTAGGTTCTAACTATAACCCTGAAGTGGGCTTTGTAAGACGTACCGATATTTTACAAGTAGGAGGTACTACTAAGTACACTTTGTTTCCAAAAAACGGCAACATTCAACGTCATGGACCAGGGATAAATTATGATATTGTAGGAAATGATACTTACGGGCTTTTAGACTGGGATATAAATTTATTGTATGACATAAACTGGCGAAATACTTCCAATTTTAGCCTTCGTTTAAGAAGACAATATGTCTATTTAACAAACGAATTTGACCCGTCAGGACTAGGCAGACCACCATTGGCCGCAGATACTGAGTACTATAACAACTTGGTCATTGCGAGTTATAGGTCTGATCAAAGAAAAAAATTCAATGTAATGTTGAATACAAGGTCTGGTGGGTATTTCACAGGTCATAAATGGAATTTGGCAGGTACAATAAATTACCGTTACCAACCATTGGGCTTTACTTCTTTAAATTTTTCCTACAACCATATAATTCTGGAAGGTCAGCAAGCTGCTAACTTATTTTTGATTGGACCGCGGTTTGATTTCACTTTTACCAAAGCGCTTTTCTGGACCACTTTTGTTCAGTACAATAGCCAAATTGAAAACCTAAATATTAATTCCAGGATACAATGGAGATTTGCTCCTGCTTCAGATCTATTCCTTGTGTATACCGATAATTATTTTGCCACTTCTGATGGTAATTTTATTGATATTGGACAATCAAAAGCAAGGGCTATTGTAATTAAATTGACTTATTGGTTGAATTTCTAATACTTCTTATTTCGCGTTTACGAATTAAAAACTCAAAAAATGAAAGCAAAATTCTATTCACTAATTTTTTTTAGCTCCTTTTTAATGCTCTCTAATTGTACGCCAAAAGAAGGTTTTATAAGAGAAAGAGGTGTGATAAGCGCTTTTTCTGAATTAGTGAATGCCGGTGTCAAACAAATGGCATTGAGTGGGACCATGTCTCCTGAAGAGATGGATGAATTTATGCCTTTGGCTATTGCTGAAGCCAAGGAATATAACGTGCAGGTGTACAGAGAGTCTGATTTAATCAAAACGAGTTTATTTCCTGAGAATGTTGCTGAAGGTCAAGATGTCCTGGTTTTATACCAAGGTACTACGTTGGATGCTTATCTTAAGTTGAAGCAAGATCAAGCTGAATTAAAGGGCAAGGAAGCCTATTCATTAGAAGCGAATTTTGAAATTTCCAGAAGGTTTGGACGTTTATTAAGCTATACACCAACTAAGATCAATGACTTGTTATCTGAGAATACAGAATTTAGAGTGATGTCTGATTTTGGGGTGAATGCCACCAACGTTTTTCTCTATTATAAAGATTTAGAGAAGGCCACCGCTTTCTATACCGAGACATTAGGATTGAAGCTTCTTGCTGAATACGACAATGCAAGTGTAATTGGGGTCACACCTACATCCTTAATCATCTTGGTAGATGAAGCAAAAGGAATGCATTCTGCTGATGAACCTAAATCAGTTGCAGTGGCATTTCTTACTAATCAATTGGCAGATTGGTATGACTATGCCCTTGATCAAAAAATTCCAATTAAGTATACTTACAAACCGAAAGAGGGAGGTGCACATGACGGATTTGTAGCCATTGATCCTGAAGGCTATTTGCTTGAATTCGAAACCTTCAAACAGCACGAAGAAAACGAAAGGTTTATTCCAGTCTTGGAGAAAGCAGCTGATGTAATGACTTCTGCCAGTATCAATGGCAAGGAACTCGGATTTAATGCGACTATCATTTGGTTGTACTATCAAGACCTGCTGGGCATGCAGGGGTTTTATGAAAATACGATGGGGTTAGCATTAGTTGGCGATCAGGGTTGGACGAAAATTTATCAAGCTTCGCCAACAGGATTTGTGGGTTTGGTTGATGAGTTGCGAGGAATGAATGATTATTCCGATACCAAAGCGGTAAATATTTCATTCCTTATGGACGATTTGGATGGATGGTTCGCTTATTCAATGAAGCATGCGCCATTTGAATTAAGAAGTAAAGAAATGGGCTTAGGGCCTGATGGTAAGTACCGCGCATTTGTTGGTTACGACCCTGAGAAATATTTTATGGAATTTGATAAATTTTATGAGCACAAGGATAACGTGACACTATTGAATTTTATAAAGGCCAAATAGTAGATTGATGTTTAAAGAAAACTCGTTGATTTTTCGTGTTTAAAGAATTCATAAACTATGTTTATGTCAAGATTCTAAAAGTTTATGATTTCAGTTATTTCACCAGCCAAAACACTTGATTTCGAATCAAGTTGTCCACCAGATTATTCACTGCCTAGATTGCATAAGGAGTCACTCGAGCTTGTTGACGTCCTTAGAGCTAAGACTTCAGAAGACATTCAGTCTTTGATGGGGGTGAGTGAAGCAATTGGTGATTTGAATGTGTATCGCTACAAAAAATTTACCAAGGGCAAAAAAACCACAAGAGCAAAACAAGCTGTTCATGCTTTTAAAGGTGACGTTTATTTGGGCCTGAAAGCAGAAGAACTCAATGCCGCGGACCTGGATTTTGCTCAAAAACACTTAAGAATTCTTTCTGGTTTATATGGATTATTACGCCCACTCGACCTTATTCAACCCTATCGATTGGAAATGGGAACACGTTTAGGTTTCGATGATTATACTACTCTATATAATTATTGGCAAGACAAAATTGTAAAACTAACTTTGAGGGATCTTAAGGCTCAAGGAGACAAAGTAATTATCAATTTGGCTTCGAATGAGTATTTTAAATCCATTAATAGAAAAAGTCTCAAAGCCAAAGTGATCGATATTGAATTTAAAGATTTCAATAATGGAGAATATAAAGTTGTATCATTTTTTGCTAAAAAAGCCAGAGGAATGATGGCGCGCTATATCATTGAGAATAAATTGAACAAGCCTGATGATTTGGTTGGTTTTGACGCTGAAGGTTACTTTTTTGATCAAGACAATTCTACCGATTCGAAGATGGCCTTTAAGCGTGGCTAGTTTTACTCATTTATATTCCTCTTTTTCGACAACTTGAGAGTATAATTATTTTGCTAAATAGTAGTTTTATATTCGCGCCCATGGTAATTCCACTTAAGGATTTACCTATCGGATATATCAAATACTTTATATATATTTATAAGAATAGTTAGTCTACTATTAGGTGGAAATTTTAGTCGAGCGTTCGTACCTCAACTTCCTACTGAACATATACAAGAAGGCAATCTTGATTGCGACTGAGATTTTTCTATTTTTTTTTAAACGGAATTAAGGTCATTAGCATAAAGGATAAAATGAGTGAGGATCTACCGATAGATGATGGAATAAATCAACCCTCAAATGAAGAATCTATTGATCATTTTGACTCAGGCGTAATTCGGAAAACCGAATACTTTGATGTGTTCATCTCCTATAAAAGAGACAATGAAGAGGAATTCAACGAGCATGCCTTAAAATCATTAAAAGCTACGGGTAAAATGATTGTAAGAAATGGTGGCAAATGGATTGAAGGGCTGAATGATACAGCAAAGTATCTTTTCCCTTAATTAGGGCATTTACTAGTCGTTCAGGTTAATTACAAATTGGTGCATAAACTGCACAATCTCCTTATAATTCTCTACAGTCATATGCTCATTTTTACCATGAAATCCGGTCATATTTCCAGGATGAATTCTCATAGGAAAAAATCTATAAGCATTATCAGCGATACCAATGAAATGTTTGGCATCTGTTCCTCCAGCAATCAAGCCCGGCACTACGATTACATCACTGGTAATTTGCTTAACCGTTTTTTCAATAAGACTATATCCTTCAGATCTAATCTCTGAAACTGCGGATGGCTGATTCGCATTAGCGCCTTCAAGCAATTCAACGCTAATTCTTGAATCGTCAACTACATCAACAATATGCTTATACACGTCATCAATCGTCTCACCTTGCAATATCCTGAAATTGACTACTGCTGAAGCTTCTGTTGGGATTACGTTGTCTTTTACTCCTCCTTCAATTATTGTTGGAGCAGTCGAAGTCTTTGCATTTAATTGTTCAAGAATAATACTTCCTGTGAGCCATGTGTTGGCCATTGCTAATTTTGTTAAAAATGGCATTTCAGGTCCCGTGAATCTGATCTGCTCCTTTACAGGCGTTATCATTCTAGGCTTGAACTGGTTCTTTTCTAATTTTGTAATGGCGGTAGCCAAAGATCCGATGGTATTGTCTGGGGGTGGGGAAGAGGAATGTCCACCGTCTGTTCGGATGGTTAATTTATAAGAGACAAATCCTTTTTCAGCCACATTAATTACGGCCATATCGCCTTCCATTCCAGCCAAGCGACCATCGGCAATAAAGCCACCTTCATCCATAACAAAGGAAGGTTTAATCCCATTGGCTTTCATCCAATTGGCAATTACTAAAGCACCTTCTTCGCCACCAATTTCTTCATCGTGTCCAAATGATAGATATATTGTTTGCTTGGGCTTTGTACCATTCTTTAAATGCATTTCAACAGCCTCCATTGTGGCCATCATCGTGACTTTATCATCCATAGTGCCACGGCCATATACTTTGCCATTTTTTAACAATCCTGAGAAAGGTGCTCCTTCCCAATCGTTGATCGAAGCCATATCAACGGGAACCACATCCATGTGCGACATGATCACAACCGGTTGAAGAGAATTGTCTGTTCCTTTCCATTCATAGAGTAAACTGTATCCAAACTGTCTTTTGACCAATAAGGAATCAATTAAAGGAAATTGTTCAGCTAGATACACTTGCAAATTGATAAAAGGGATTGAATCAATTTTGGAGCGATCTGTATGAGAAACAGTGGGGAATTTAATAGCTCCTTGGAATCTTTTTATTGCTTCATCCGAAACATTTACTTTGGAGATAGGATCAACAACAATTTGTTTACTTGAAAAAGTGAACGTATTGAACAATAGTACAGCAATTAGAACGACTAAAGCTAGTCCCAGAAATTTGAATACTTTTTTCATGTTTCGGTTTAAGGTTAAAGTAAACAGGAGACCCATGGTCTCCTGTAATCTCAGTTTAGAATCTTAAATTTAATTTTGACCTCCTTTACGGTTTGGACTACGTTGAGTAGGCCATGTCATTTGATCACCAGTTCTTCTACTTAATGGAAGCACACTTCTTTCTCTTGAAGTCGTTTCTGGATCTTCACTAGCCATATAAGCTAATATTGCAGCAAGTACCACATTGCTTCGAACATCGTCAAAAACAATCTTATCATAAGTGTCGAGGTTAGTATGCCATGTATAGGTTCCATAGTCCCAGCTCAATGAGCTCAAAGAAAATGCAGGAGCTCCTGCCGCTACAAAAGAGGCATAATCAGAACCGCCACCACCTGGAGTTCCAGGAAAGTTAGTTTCAATTTGACTTGAAATTTTTCTTGGCACTTTTGCCATCCAACGACCTAAATACTCATAAGAATTTAGAAAGCCTTGACCTGAAAGGTTCACTGCTCGTCCCGTACCATTGTCTTGATTGAAAAGCACCTGAATGTTATCTACAATTTCAGGATGATCTTCTACAAATGCTCTTGAACCATTCAGTCCTTGCTCTTCACTTCCCCAATGTCCAACAATTATGGTTCTTTTTGGATTGGGGTAATGCTTTTTCAAAATTCTCATTACTTCCATCATCAAAATAGATCCTGTTCCATTGTCAGTAGCACCAGTTCCACCGTCCCATGAATCAAAGTGAGCAGAAAGCATCACATATTCGTTAGGCTTCTCAGATCCTTGAATTGTTGCAATTGTATTAAATACAGGTACATTACCTAATTCCTTTGATTCCGAAACCACATTTACTTTAGCACTGTTACCATGTTGGAACATTCTATAAAGCATTGCATAATCCTCTAAAGAGATGTCAATATTTGGAATGCTTTCTGTTCCTGCACTGAAAATTTTGTTAGCGCCAAAACCTCTAGACCATCTTGAACTGAATATAGCTGCAGCTCCAGCTTTCTCTATCTCAGCAACAATTGTTCGAGAATTGAAACCAGAAACACTGATGTTCTTATTCCATGCAGTGCTCAATTCATTTCTATCTTTTTTAATTTTGGCAATTGACTCTTCAGTGCCAAATTTATCCCAGTTATAATCTGGTCTACCTGTTGGTTGTGGCATAGATACCATTACCACCTTACCTTTGATTGTACCTAACCAATCTGTGTAAGCTTGTTTGTTGGCAAAAGTAGGGAAGCCAACAACGTCAGCATTTTTAATGCCTTTTTTTGGCCCATTAGGGCTCCAAGCCAATTGCATTGCATTTAGAGAAACAATTCTAGGTGACACCATGTCAACATGTGTAATGCCTCTTTCCCAGCCACGCCACTCACCCCATTGCTCATTCTCAGCGGAGATATCCCAACCAGCGTATTTATTTACCGCCCAGTCGTTTGCGTTTTTCATCTGTGGAGTTCCAACCAATCTAGGTCCAACTACATCCATAAGCTCATGTGCCAAATTCTCAAGTTGAGAGTTCTCATTGGCCTCTTTAATAATGTTTGCGATTACTTGATCGTCTTGTGCTATTGAAACACTAGCAATCAAAAGCATGCCCATTGAAAGGGCTAAGAATCTTCTTTTCATAAGGTTGTTTAATATTTTGCTGAATATATTAAGAAAGAAGCGATTCTACCAAGTCAATTATATGATATGAATTATAAGGTTTTGGGTGGTATATGGTGTATTTGGCTTATTTAAAGAATGTATAGTATACCTTGACTTTTGTAAAGCTATTTTTATTTGAGAACACTAACAATGGGTTAGCGCCAGAAGTAATTGACAAGTAATATTCTATTTTATCACTAAAACTCTTCTGTTAATAGGATAAAGCCATTCAATGCCTCTGTGCGTAATGATAGCATCATCTTCTAAAGGGACGCGTAGCTTTTTTCCACCCCACTCAGGCAGTTTTGTATAAGCAAATAATTCAATCGAAAGTAAATTAGTCACCTTCAATTCATACTGGAGCCTAACAGGATTAAAGAAAGCAATAGAAGGTCCTATTCCATGTCCCCAGTTGCCCACAGAATGAGAACCAAGAACAACATCGGTTTTATCAGAAGTGCCGGGCTGGTTAAAACCCACAAAATTAAAACCGGCATCATTTAAAGCAGCAATAATTTTAGTTTCAGCTTCCTTTGCGGTCATTCCAGCTTTGATGTTGTCCGTGATCACTTTACGTGCTTTTATGCCTTGGTCGAAAGCATTTTGAATACTTGCCGGAACTTCCGTTTCGCCCTCTTTTAACACATAGGCCATTCGCTTCATGTCAGTATAGAAGTTCATTAAGCCTACTCCCCAATCCAACATTAGGATATCTCCACGTTGTATAATGCGATCTGACGATGTGGCAACTATTCCTTCAGGCCCAGTAATATAAACGGAAGGCATTCCAAAGGAAGTCTCTAGGTTGTTTTTAAACTGTTGCTCCTTCATCCACCATGCTACATCCTCTAGCGTAGTTACACCTGGCGTAATGATTTCATTAGAAAATGCCTTCTCAGCAATGAGGTAGGAGAGTTCACCTGCCTGAGCAAATGCTGCAATCTCTGTTGCAACTCTTCTAGACCTGAAATCAGAGGTCAATTTTTCTGCAGAGACAAATCGCTTCTCGTATTTCTTACCTAAAACCTCTGCCAGCTCCAGTCTTTCAGAGTAGGAGAGTCCATCGGCACCACCAAAGTTCTTTGAGAAGTTAAGACCGATCGTTTTCGGATCTCTCGCTTCCACATAGGACTTGAGTTCAGTATGAGAACCAAAGTAATCATAAGAGCCACCTTCTTTGAGCAGGTATCCACTGATGCCCAGTGCCGCACGCTCGATTCTTCCTTCACCACTATCGGTGAACACATAGTAGCCATTATTAGATGTGTAGCCGCCGCCCATGTCAGGATACAATGGGTCATAGTCACCTTCTCTATTGGTGATAATCCACATGTTGATGTTGTTCTCCCTCATGACTTCAGGCAAAACCAAATCGAATTTGTCGGTTCTGATTTGATTCATTTTACGCCACCTGTTGGCAGCTTCTTGCGCATTGGAAGAGGCCGTCAAGGCAATTAGTAGAAGAACAATTATTGAATTAGTTGGCTTTTTTAGTATAATCATGGAATTAGAATTTTGAATACTGAAAATATGCAACCAATCTGTTATTTCCTAGATAAGAATTCTAATACCACCTGTCAATAACGTGATTAATGAAAGGCTGAAAATTTTTAACTTATCGTCTTAGAATGAAATTGATTTCAATGAAAAGCTTAAAATTTCTGTTACCTCTTTTAATTGCTACCAACCTAAATGCTCAGAAACTTACTGAAGATATGTTGAATGATTTTCAGTACAGAAACTTAGGAGCATACCGTGTTGGAGCATGGATTTCGGCCATTGCAGTACCTGAAAATGGGAATCCAGCATATGCCCATACATTTTATGTAGCCGCAAGAAATGGGGGTGTTTGGAAGACAGAAAATAGAGGGACAACATTCATACCTGTTTTTGACAATCAGGATGTGAATGCCATTGGAGATGTAGCAGTGTCCAGCACGAACCCAGAAATTGTATGGGTGGGTACAGGTGAAGATTATAATGCCAGAAGTTCTTATTCTGGAACAGGTATTTACAAATCCATAAATGGTGGAGAATCATGGAATAATATGGGTTTAATGGATTCACATCATATTTCAGAAATCATAATTCATCCTACCAATCCAGACATTGTCTATGTGGGGGTAATGGGCCACCTATTTTCTGACAACGAAGAAAAAGGAGTATACAAAACAACAAATGGTGGCAAATCATGGACTCCTGTACTCCAAATCAGCGAACAAACTGGAATAATAGACCTAGCAATTCACCCATATGATCCGAACACGCTTTTTGCTGTGGCTTATGATATGGATCGAAGCCCTTGGCATTTTGAAGCGGGTGGAGAAGAAAGCGGTATTTATAAATCAGAAGATGGAGGAAGTAGCTGGAATCTTCTGTCGAATGGTCTGCCTAATGGAAATATTGGGAGAATCGGAATTGACATTTCCTTAAGTGCGCCTGACAATTTATATGCAGTTGTTGAGAATTTAAATATGCGAGAAGGCAAGGGCGGTCCAACTGAGATTGGGGGAGAAGTTTATCATACTGAGAATGGAGGATTAACTTGGGCCAAGGTTAACCCAGAAAATGTTGACGTTAGTTCAAAAGCCGCTTATTCTTTTAATGAGCTTTTTATAAACCCATCTGATGCTGATAACTTATTTGTTTTAAGTGAAACAATTGCCTCATCAACTGATGGTGGACAATCTTGGGTAGATGAAGGGTGGCCACCAAAAGAACTGTTTGCAAATATGTTTGGCGATGTCCGCACAATGTGGATTGACCCAAATGATTCACGCCATATGTTGATTGGCAGTGATGGCGGACTTTATGTTTCGTATGATGGTGGGGTGACAACTGATCATTTGTACAACCTGCCGCTAGGAGAAATTTACAATGTGGCTGTAGACAATCAACAACCTTATAATATCTACCTGGGCTATCAAGACCATGAAATATGGAAAGGACCGGTGAATAGCTGGTCGGGTAATGTGACCCTCGAAGACTGGTCAATTGTGGGGTTATGGGATGGCATGTACTCTCAAATTGATCCCAATAACGATAGATGGCTCTATATTACGAGCCAATTTGGTGCACATCACCGGGTCGACCAGAAAAATGCAACTCGCGTAAATATTCAACCAAAACCAAAGGACCCTGAAAAGCCTTATCGATATACATGGGATACGCCAATTTTGATTTCTTCATTTGATTCAGATGTACTTTATACTGGAGGACAGATATTGCTCAAATCACAGAATAAAGGTGATACTTGGGTTGAAATCAGTCCAGATTTAACTAGTAACAACGAGCTGAAAATAGCCGGTAAAGGTCATATTCAGTACTGTACCATTACTACAATCGCAGAGTCTACATTCCATCCGGATTGGCTTTGGGTGGGTACAGACGATGGTAAAGTGCATATGACAACTGATGGCGGAAAAAACTGGATAAATTTATCTCAGAACCTGTTGAAAGCAGGCGCTCCATCCAACCGCTGGGTAAGTAAAATACAAGCGTCAAAACATGATGGAAAGACCGCATATATAACACAATCCGGTTATCGCAGAGATGACTTTAAGCCTTACATTTTTAAGACAGAGGATAGAGGAACGACTTGGAAGAATATAGCTTCAAACTTGCCCTCATCTCCAATCAGTGTTATGATAGAAGATTATAGGAATCCAAATTTACTTTTTGTAGGTACTGATATTGGCGTGTATTTCACTATCAATGGAGGAGAGGATTGGGTACCCCTTAAAGCGAATATGCCGACTGTTCCAGTGCGTGATTTAGTGATTCAAACGCGAGAAGCTGATTTGGTGGTTGCGACTTATGGAAGGGGTGCTTTTGTAGCTGATATTACCGTTCTACAGGAACTTAAGGAGGATGTGCTAAACGCGGATTATTTCTTATTTAATATCGAAACTAAACCAATTAGGAATGCTTCAGAAGCGGGTAATTGGGGAGCTTATGAATTGTCTGGAGATAGGCATTTGGCAACACCTAATGAACCCAATGGTATGGTAATCAATTATTATTTGAAGCAAGACATCTCTGACAATGTTGAAATTGAAATTATGGATGAGAATGGTAAAACCTTAATCAAATTAAATGGGGGGAAGGATAAAGGCATCAATCAAGTAATTTGGAGAGGAAGAAACCAGATACCGGGAATTTACAATGTGTCATTAACTGTGGACGGTGAGTCAGTAACCAAAACTGGCACATTAACGTTTCCAATTCCATATTCTGTTTTAAACTTTAAGGAAGATAAAAACTAGCTTAAACATTAATGCCGAAAGTTAATTTCACATCCAATCTTAAAAGATTCTATCCAGATTTAGAAACTGTAGAAGTTTCGGGTGGAACAATTGCCGATGCTGTGGCTCAAATTGAAACAATTCATCAAGGCTTAAGTGACTATATTATTGATGAAAATGGCGAAGTAAGAAAGCATGTAAACATATTCATTGGCAAAAACATGATTATCGACCGAATCAAGCTAAGCGATAAGCTTGGGGATGATGATGAAATATTTATCATACAAGCGCTTTCTGGAGGTTGATTAATAATCGTTTACATAACCGTGACTTTTGATTTCTAGAATAGATTAAGATTTGTAAGTATTCTGGTGCAAATCTGACGTACCTTGCATGCTCATGCAAAGCATTGCTCCCAAAGAATTTTTAAAAACCTCAAACGAAATTCCAATTCTTGATGTGAGGTCTCCAAGTGAGTTCGCTACAGGGCACCTTCCAAGTGCTATTTCCTTCCCTATTTTCTCAGATAATGAAAGGGCGGTGATTGGTACACTTTTTAAAAAAGAAGGACCTAAGCCGGCAACTAAAAAAGGGTTGGGAATAGTAGGACCAAAATTGGTCGATTTCATAGAGCAAGCAGAGAAATTAGGAGTTGCTGAATTTAGAATGTACTGCTGGCGAGGTGGCATGAGGTCTCAGAGTATGGCAACCCTTCTCGAAAGTTACGGATTCAAAGTTGTGCTCTTGAAAGGTGGATACAAGGCTTATAGGAATTTTATTATTGAATATTTCAGCGCTCAACTTCCTATAAAAGTGATTACAGGCTATACTGGAAGTAAAAAAACTGCTTTTTTATATTTACTCAAAACACAAGGAGCACAAATTGTTGACCTTGAAGGGTTAGCGAATCATCAGGGCTCAAGTTTTGGGAACCAGAAGTCAATGAGTCAACCGACAACAGAGCAATTTCAGAACATGCTTTTGGATGAGTTTCTAAAGTTAGATTTAAGAAAACCTGTTTTCATAGAGGATGAAAGTATGCGCATTGGCCAAGTGAATGTGCCTGAAGTGTTTTACCAACAGAAGAGTAACAGCCCTCATATTTTTCTTGAGATAGACAAAGCCGAAAGGGTTGAATTTCTCAAAGAAGACTATAAAAACCTTTCTGCAGAACAGTTGATTTTAGCAACAGAAGGAATCAGTAAAAAGTTGGGATTAGAATTGGCCGCTGAAGCCATCGAATGTATTAAACTAGGTCATGGCACAAGGGCTGCGGAAATCATTTTAACTTATTACGACCGACAATACCATAAGTCAATTTCCAACAAAAAGCATTTGATCCATGATCATTTCAAAATAGAAATGAGTGAATTGGAGTCGTTAGCAAAAAAAATAACATTAGGCACTGAGAATGCAGTATAAGTTAACAGAATTTAGTCACGGAGCTGGTTGCGGATGCAAGCTCTCACCTGGAGTACTTTCCGATATACTGGGGCCAAACTCATCATTACCTCAATTTGAATCACTATTAGTTGGGAATGAAGACAAAGATGATGCAGCAGTTGTTCAGTTGGATGACACTACTGCTATCGTAAGCACCACTGATTTTTTTATGCCTATTGTCGATGACTCTTATGATTTTGGGGCCATTGCTGCTACTAATGCGCTGAGTGATATTTATGCCATGGGAGCAACACCAATAATGGCAATCGCCATCTTAGGTTGGCCTATTGATAAATTGCCAGCCGAAGTAGCTTCTAAAGTTTTACAAGGAGGGAGGGATGTTTGTACCAAGGCCGGAATTCCATTAGCCGGAGGGCATAGTATCGATTCACCCGAGCCAATCTTTGGTTTAGCAGTAACAGGTAAAGTGACACTAGATCAAATAAAGAAGAACACAGATGGTAAAGCTGGAGACCTATTATACCTCACCAAGCCATTAGGAATAGGCATTACTACAACTGCCCAGAAGAAAAAAGTTGTTGAGGAAAAGGACCTGGTCACCGCTAAAAAGTCAATGCTCGACCTTAATTTAGTAGGGCAGGGCTTGGGTGAGCTATCCTACGTTAATGCAATTACAGATGTAACAGGTTTTGGACTTGCTGGGCACCTGCTTGAAGTTTGTAATGGAGGGAATTTATCAGCAAAACTTGATCTTGATAAATTACCAGTATTCGATTTTGTCGAGAAGTATTTAGCACTGGACTGTGTGCCTGGAGGAACTCACCGTAATTGGAAGGCATATGGGGATCAGGTCTCATTAAAAATCCCTGAGGACTTTAAGATAATTGCGGATCCTCAAACAAGCGGTGGCCTTTTGGTGTCTGTTAACCCAAGTAATAAGAACGAATTTGAGGCCTTCATGGTTAATAAGGGCTTTGATTTAAGTCCAATTGGAGTACTTACCGAAAAACATCCAGAAGCTACAATCTTCGTGAATTAAAATCATAATTATCAATAATTATCAATAATTATCAGGAATAGGCATGCCTTCAACCCATGGGGCACCTGCTTCCATCAAGGCCTTACTTAACCTCACCAATTCAGATGTTAAAGCGGTGAGCCCCTCCACCATATTACTTAATTCGGTGTTTACAATTCGTAATGTTTTTTGATGCGTGGCAGTGGGCCCATAAGTAGATGAACCAACACCAATTTCGAGTGTAAACAATCGCGCACTAATGGTAGTTTTTGTCTTTGCACCCATGGAAAGTTTAGCTGGATTTCCATTAAAAGACGTTTTTAGAGCAATTATATTTGCTCTTGTTTCATTAATTTCTTTTTCTAAACCGCCCGGGCTTAGTTCTGACTGATTGAGTGATTGTTGCATTGCTTCAACTTTTGCTAAGCTACTTTCGATATTAAAACCAACTATCGATGACTTTTCGGACGCTTTTTCGTACGCTCTCCAAAAGGCTCCTACATCTTTAAGGCTAGCACCCGTTAAAGCTCCGGTTCTCATTTGTTCGACTTCAAATTGAACAGGTTCAGAAAGGTTTGTGACTATTCCGTCAACTTGCTTGTAAAGTGTAGCGGTGTAAGTCCCTGGTATGGCCATCATTCCTTTTAAGCCAGTGTTTGATCCCTCTTTAG
>Ga0209223_10002417_pt1 | contig 18727 bp, 18 predicted proteins | sample COG_06_FD_184750 | JGI IMG/M metagenome (GOLD analysis project Ga0209223, IMG submission 184750) | Pelagic Microbial community sample from North Sea - COGITO 998_met_06 (SPAdes) (version 2) | ecosystem: Environmental > Aquatic > Marine > Neritic zone/Coastal water | place: Helgoland, sampling...
CAGTCTCAATCGAAGAAAAACCTGTCGAGCCAAAGTCGAACTTCGCGGTGCCTGGCCTCTATTTCTACGACAATGATGTCGTCGAAATCGCTGAAACGATCGAACCTTCCGCGCGTGGCGAATATGAGATCACCACGGTCAACCAAGTGTATCTGAAACGCAAAAAACTCAAGGTCGGAGTCTTTAACCGTGGCATCGCTTGGCTCGATACCGGCACCTTCGCGTCGCTCAATGAAGCCTCCACGTTTGTCCGCGTCATTGAAGAGCGGCAGGACACTAAGATCGGTTGTATTGAAGAAGTCGCCTACTATTCGAATTTCATAGACAAGGAACAATTGTTGGTGCTCGCCGAGAAGTATGCGAAGTCCGGATACGGGGACTACCTGAAGCGGGTCGCTAGTCTGTAGTTCGCTTCCTGTTTCGCCATCCGCGATAAACCATCCGCCATTAAATTTGTGAAAAAAATTCAAGTTACAGAACCATTCCTCCCTCCTTTTGAAGAATACGTTGAGTATTTGAAAGGCATCTGGGAGCGCAATTGGCTGACGAACCAAGGTCCGTTGGTGCAAGAACTGGAGCAAAAGCTGCGAGCCTACCATCAGCTTACAATGCCCGTCCACTGTGTGGCGAATGGGTCGCTGGGACTGCAAATCGCACTGAAGGCTTTAGGAGTCACAGGCGAGGTGATTACTACCCCATTTTCCTATGTGGCGACCACCGCCTGCCCGCTGTGGGAAGGGTGCACGGTAAAGTTTGCCGATATTGAACCGGATACGCTGACGATTGATCCCAAGGCAGTGGAAGCGGCGATCACGTCAAAGACTGAGGCGATTCTTGCCACCCACGTGTTTGGCAATCCCTGCGATTGCGAAGCGCTTGAAGCGATTGCAAAGAAGCACGAGCTGGCACTAATCTTTGATGCAGCGCATGCCTTTGGGGTTACTTACAAAGGAAAGAGCATTTTGGAGTATGGAGATGCTTCAATGGTGAGCCTGCATGCCACCAAGCTCATGCATTCCGTTGAAGGTGGCTTTTTCGTCGCCAAAGATCCTGCGGTTTCGGAGAAGATGGAATGGATGCGCCGCTTTGGTCATAAAGGCACTGAAGAATTTCATGGCGTTGGCACGAATGCCAAATTGAGTGAGTTCCACGCTGCGATGGGCTTGTGCAACTTGAAGCATATCGACGAGATCCTCGCAAAGCGGAAAGGGATCTGCGACACGTATGATCAGGCCATCTTCAGCTCTCAGAATTCAAGTCTTCGCTCTCTTTTGTATCGTAGTGAGGCATCTCGGAATTACTCATATTATCCCATTTTGTTTGAATCAGAAGTCGGCCTATTGGCCGCAGTCGCTCGATTTGAATCAGAGGGCATATATCCGCGGCGTTATTTTTGGCCTAGCCTGAGCAAGTTAAATGGAGCTCTTAATTTTGAGCCCAGGACGATGCCCATTTCGGAAGAAACTGCATCGAGGATACTTTGCTTGCCATTGGCGTTTTCAATGAGTGACGATGAAATCGATCGGATTCTTAGTGTTATAAATAGAAAAATAAATGGCATATTTAACTAACCAACAACTGGATCAACTTGGGCTAAAGCACTATGGTCGCAATGTTATGATTAGTGATAAGGCTTCAATATATTTTGCTGAAAATTTAGAAATTGGCAATCATGTGAGGATCGATGATTTTTGTGTAATTTCAGCCAGTGGAGGTGTGGATTTGGGTAATTATGTCCATATAGGCGCATTTTCAGCGATTTATGGAGGGGCGGGCGTTGAACTAGGTGATTATAGCGGAATGTCATCTCGGTGCACTATCTACTCAGAGTCGGATGATTTCTCTGGAGAATCGCTAATACACCCATTTTTCCCGAATGAGTTTAAGCCTGGTTATGTTCGAGGTAAAGTTACGCTTGAGTCATATGCGCAATTAGGTGCAGGTTGCACGGTTTTGCCTAATTGCAGGTTGAAGATGGGGGCTGTTACAGGGGCTCATTCGTTGGTTTTGGATGACCTGCAAGAATGGTCTATTAACGTTGGCATTCCTGCTCGATTTTCTAAGCCAAGAGCCCAGACGGTCCTAGATTTGATGACGCAGTATCGGGATTCCGTGCGCTAAGAGTGCTCTTTTTTATTGGTTTTCATAACAATGTCTAAAAACACAGTATTTGAGAAGTTAGATACGTCCGATATGCATGGGCGATCTAAGCGTGGGATGGTTGTTACGATGGGTTCGCAAGGAGTAAAGTTCGGCCTTCAAACTTGCTCAACCATTGCATTGGGACGATTGCTCTCGCCGTCGGATTTTGGGCTGATCGCGATGGTGGCGGTAATCATTAATTTTATCGCAATGTTTAAAGATGCTGGATTGGCGCAGGCAACGGTGCAGAGGGAGCAGATTGCTAACGAGCAAATTAGCACGTTGTTTTGGTTGAATTTAGCGATTTCTGGTCTGTTGGGATTACTGGTGATTGCGTGTGCTCCATTGGTTGCTTGGATTTATGGAGATAGTCGTCTGATTTTGTTGACGATTGCGCTCTCACTTCCAATTTTTCTTTCGGGTATTAGCTTGCAGCATAGAGCGCTACTGCAGCGAAACATGCGTTTCTGGGAGGGGTCTCTATCCGAAATCTTGGGTATAGCGACGGGTCTAGTCGTTGGTGTTTGTTGTGCCTATTGGGGGTTCGGGTATTGGTCTCTGGTTTGGATGCAGGTGGCCAATGTTCTAGTAACGACTGTTATCGTTTTGAATTTGGTGCACTGGTGCCCGCTTCGCCCTTCCCGAGGGACTGGAGTTCGAGATATGCTTAAGTTCGGTGCGAACTTGACCGGGTTTCAATTGGTGAATTATTTTGCACGCAATGCGGATAATTTCTTAATTGCCCGCTATTCTGGAGCAAGTGACCTGGGCCAGTATTCAATGGCATATAAATTTCTCACTCTGCCGATTGCACAGCTTAACGCTCCAATTGTTCAGGTTCTACTTCCAGCATTATCTCGTGCTCGAGGTGAGCCCATTGTTTTTAGTCAGTTGTATCTATATTATGTTAAAAGAGTTGCTTGGCTCACGATTGCTCCGATTTCATTAATGACAATTTTCGGAGAGGAAGCTATTGTTATGCTTGTTGGAGAGCCGTGGAGAGATGCAGGTGAATTTTTTGAGATACTTGCTTATGCGGCAGTGTTTCAACCCGTTGCTAACTTGAATGGTGTGCTGTATGCATCAACTGGAAGAGTGCGTACTCAATTTCGCTGGGGCTGTTTTACCGCAACTTTAGTTGTCGCTGCTTTTTGCCTTGGAATTCCGCATGGTGTGCGCGGTGTTGCTGTTGCTTATGCAATTGTCGTAAACGTAATCCTTTTGCCTGGTTGGTGGGTTGCTTTAAGAGGGACGCCTGTAACGCTCGGGCGATTCTTTTCGACGCTTATGGTTCCTGCGGCGGGTGGTTTTTTAATTATTCTAATTGGACTTTATGTTGATATATAATACTAAGAAGATGGTCAGCAGGATTCGTCATTTACTGCAGCCTTTCGCTTGGCGGATACGTTCGTTGTTTAGTGCTGAAGTTGAGAATCCGATTATCGTCCTAGGGAATCAAAAGACTGGCACGACGGTGATTGCTGCCTTGATTGGCCAGGCGTCTGGCAAGCAAGTCACTTTAGACTTTATGCATTTGTATCCGACTCTAACCGATCGGTTGCTGTCGGGGGAGTTGAGTTTTACCGACATGAGGAGGAAGTGCCGCTACCATATGAATCAACAGATTTTAAAGGAGCCGGGACTGACTTTATTTTGCGATGATTTATGTTTAGCTTATCCTCGATCTAAAATCGTTTTGATTCTAAGAGATCCGAGAGAGAATATACGTAGTATATTAAATCGTTTGAAGTTACGTGGCGATTGGGAGCAAATCCCCGAGGAAGAGATGTGTCGTTTAAGGATGACAGTTGCTCCGGAGTGGTTGATGGTTTTAGAGGGAGATCGATTTGGTCATGCTGGTAAAAATTATGTCGATAGTTTAGCTAGACGTTGTGCCATTTGCTTTAACTATGCATTGGCGAATCGAGAGAGGTTCCATATTGTTCGTTACGAGGACTTCAAGGAGGACAAAAAAAACTTCATTGAGGGGCTATGCTTGGAATTGAAACTAGACGTGTCTGGGGACATACAAGGCTTGGTTGATGTCCAGTATCAGCCGAAGGGGGCATCGGTCGACCATCTGCAGTTCTTTGGGGAGGAGAATTTGGCGTGTATTGATGCTGCCTGTCTGAAGTATTATAAGGAGTTCGACTATGCGGAGTAATTCTCGGTCTTTCTGATTTTTTCAAATTGAACACTAATTGTTTAATATTTCACTTTATTTTGGTTCAAATCGCATGTATCTACATATAATTCAGTCGGATACAAAGTTTCCTCCGCTGATTCGTAATCTTTATGAGAGTATTTGTGCTGGCAATCATGTCTATGTGATTGTCGGAGAGGATCGCGAGCTGCTGGGCTTTAGATCTGTGAATACAGTTCGAGATTTTGCTGCTTTAGTGAGTTTTCGTTCCGACTGGACGGGAATTATACTTCATGGAATACTGGTTAGTTTTTATCCATACTTGGATGCTGTTCCACGGGATTTAAAAATGGCATGGGTTGTCTGGGGTGTTGAGGCATACTCTTATAAACACGTGAATGATCATGGGTTACTGGAGCCGGAAACATCTACGTTTGTTTTTGATACTTTTTCTTCGCGAATGAAGCGTTCCCTGAGGCCGATAGCTTGGCATCTGCGCGGTGATTTTCGTAAATTTCGTCATGTCATGCGTCGGATTAATTACGTGGTAACCCATCTCGAGTCCGAATATAAGTTGTTTAGGGATTGGGGGTTGGTTGAATCGGGTAACGTTTGGCACGACGCGCCAGTTTTGTTGTTGAGTGATCTGCTTCCGTCTTCTGATCATGATTGCTCTGGCGTTCGACCAGACATCCAAGTCGGCAATTCTGCTACACCAGCAAACAATCACGTTGATGTATTTCGGCGTTTGTCTGAAGAGGATTTGACGGGACGCAGAGTATTAGTGCCACTCTCGTATGGTAGTGATGATTACCGAGCATTTGTTATTCGACGGGGGCAAGAAATCCTTGGTGATCACTTTTCCCCTATAGTCGATTTTATGCCTCTGGATGAGTATATGAATTTATTTGATCGTTGTGGGATTGCTATTTTGAATCATTACAGGCAACAGGCAGTTGGTAATAGTATTGCTGCGCTTTGGGCAGGGCGTTCTTTATATCTAGGGCCTTCAACTGTATATCGGGATTATAAGTCTAAGGGATTACCTGTGTTTTTATTCCAATCAGACTTTAAGTTGGATCGAGTTGCAATTTCCCCATTAGCTTTAAGGGCAGTTCGCACCAAATTGTCAGAATTTCTCGGAGATGACTCTGTTCTTCGGAAGACTGCATGCTTGCTGGATCGTCTAGTTCCGTGAATCGGGGGTCGTCTGAACTAATCATAGAGGCATGCCTAAGCATATGATTAATCGATCGGCATTTATTTATAGGATCATAATTGATTCAGCAATCGCTGCTTATGTGGCTAGGCTAATACTAGATCTGAAAAGTCCTTGGTCTTGCTAGGCAAGAGCGAGTCGGGTATGTGCATGGTTCTGCCAGTTTTTCACCCGAAGGGGTATTCAGTAGATCGCGTCGACTTTTGAAGCGGTTTTTCTTAAATCACACTATAACATTATTCAAGATTCTGAGCACGTTACATGCGTTTCGATTCATACAGTTTTTTTATCTTTTTAGGAGTCGTCCTCGCGCTGTATTACGGGATATCTGGTTGGCGTGCACGCAAAGGGGTATTGCTGTTGTTCAGCTACCTGTTCTATTCGATATGGAATCCGCCGTTTGTTTTGCTGTTGATCCTGTCCACGTTTCTGGATTGGTATTTTGCGCGAGGCGCTTACCTCCTGAAAACGCGCCGAGGGCGCTTGGCTTGCATGTGGGGCAGTGTGGGGGTGAATCTCGGGCTGCTAGGCTTTTTTAAGTATGGGGGCTTTTTGGTCGAGAATTTCCAAGCGTTGACGGCATTGTTGGGCTTCGAATTCATTCCCGCCGCGCCCAGCATCATATTACCAGTCGGTATCTCGTTCTATACCTTTCAGACGCTGTCCTACACGATTGATGCCTATCATCGCAAAATTAAGCCAGCGGATTCATTTTTGGACTATGCCTTATATGTCAGCTTTTTTCCGCAATTGGTGGCCGGGCCGATTGTGCGCTCAAATACATTTTTGCCACAGTGCATCGAAGCAAAGTGCTTTAAAATAGACGATCTGGCTTGGGGCGCGGCACTGCTTGTCATCGGCCTGTTTCAAAAAAATGTCTTGGCCGACGCATTATTGGGTCCGGTCGCCGAGGAAGTTTTTGCCACTTCTGGTGCGGTCAATATGATGGCGGCATGGGGGGGCGTGCTTGCTTTCGCTGGCCAGATATTCTGCGATTTCGCCGGTTATTCAACCTGCGCGATCGGCGTGGCTCGCATGCTGGGTTTTCAAATTCCGTTAAATTTCAGGCATCCGTATGCCGCGGTTGGGTTTTCTGATTTCTGGAAACGCTGGCATATCTCGTTGTCTTCTTGGTTGCGCGATTATCTCTACATTCCCCTCGGCGGGAATCGTATCAGCATCGGTCGCACGCAGGTGAATCTAATGGGCACGATGTTAATCGGGGGGCTTTGGCATGGGGCTTCGTGGACTTTTGTCATTTGGGGGGGGCTGCATGGATTGTATCTCGTGGTTGAAAGATGGTTGGTGGTTCGGTTCGGGCACCTCTCACTTTGGAAAAACCCCCCAGTGCGTGTGTTATTAGCCATGGTTACTTTTGCCCTGCTTTGTCTCACTTGGGTGTTTTTCCGAGCCAATAGCTTCCAGCAGGCTTTTCATCTTTGTTCGAGCATGTTCGGGCTGGGTGAGGAGACGTGGTCGTTGTCGCTCCGGTCGTCTGGGATTGCCTTTGGTTTAATGGCTCTAATATTCGCCGTGCATGGGCTGAATCGTAATTCGAGTATTGAGCATCGGTTGCTGACTTTACCCTGGTGGGCGAGCGGTCTCATCGGTGGTGGGATGCTCTACCTGATGGCGACACTGTCTGGGGTGGATCAAGCCTTTATATATTTTCAATTTTAGTAGGATGACAAAGCGTATTATGACTGCTGGCGTTCCTTGGGTGAGGGTTTGGCTATTGGCCTTGGTTGTGGGGCTCGTGGGTATTTCCGCAAACGAGTACCTCTTGAGGTGCGCGGGGCATCGTCCCTCTCTTGTTGCTGATCCCGCGCTTTGGGGCGCGACGTATGGTCGATTCCTCGAGACGAGCACGGCGCGTAGTGTGGTGTTACTCGGGGCATCCCGTATGCAGGCCAATATTGACTTGGATGTGGTTCGCGAGCAGACGGACTGCGATCAAGTCTATCAATTGGCTCTCTCCGGACGGGGCTCGGCGCGTGCCATTTTCGAGGCAATTGTAAGGGAGACTGATTTTGTCGGAACCGTAATCCTCTCGGAAACGGAAGCAACCTTAGTCTCGGATGGACTCGCGCAAGCTGGAATACTACGAAAATCCGCACGTGCACCATTGGATAGCAGTTTGAATCGCAGGATAGCCAATAGCCTGCAATCGCGTTTCGTTTTTCTGAATCCCAATTCCAGTTCTCTGCGACTTTGGGGGAATTTGCTGATAGAGAGAGAATGGCCCGAAGCGGTGCACGTGATTACCCATCATGACCGGTCTCAGGATATTGATTTTAGTATGAGGGATGTCGATCGGATTAGCAATCTTCGTGGGGAAACCATGCGGCAGGGCGAAGCCAACCAAGCACCTTCGGTCGACCCGGAAACCTGGATGAAGGCAGCTCTCTCCAATTGGCACCCCTCGGTCGAGACCTTTACCGCACGAGGTGGTACAGTCGTCTTTGTCCGCTTTCCTGTGAGTTCTCAGCGGTGGCAGCAGGAGGGGCGTGTTTGGCCAGTCGCGGAGTTTTGGAATCCACTGATGGAGCGTTTACAAGTAAGCACTGTTCATTTTGCAGACTATCCCAATATGTCAGTTTTCGAACTGCCGGACTCCAGTCATATCGATTTTAAGGATAAGCCGAAATTTACCCGTCAACTTTTCCAGCTCGATTCGATGCAGAATCTCTCGCAACGTCATTCAAAAAATCATGCACAAAATCGCAGTCATCATACCGTGCTACAATAACGAAGCTCATCTGCGAAAGGCGATTTCGAGCGCGTTGGCTCAAGCAGGGGTCGCTCTCGAAGTCGTCGTTGTAGACGATGGCTCTACGGATACTTCTGTTGCGATTGCACGTTCGTTTGGTGATTCAGTTGTGGTCATTGAGCAAGCCAACCAGGGAGCTTGTGCCGCTCGCAATCATGGGTTGGCGGAGACGCGTGCACCGTTCGTTAAGTTCTTGGATGCGGATGATTATTTGGCTCCAGGCTGCCTTTTCGCCCAAGCTGATCGGCTTGCCGTATTGCCTGAGGATCACATTGTATTTGGGGATGGACTCTGGGTGGATGAAGCAGAGCGCCCACTCGGGCACTTTCCTGAAGTGGCACTAATCGGCGGTTCCTCTTTGAGTCCTGCCGATGTGATCGAACACACTCCGCTCACCTCTTGCCCGCTGCACCGTCGCAATTTACTTGAAGCAGTGGGTGGCTTTGATTCACGTTGCCAGCGGGCGCAAGAATACGATTTGCATGTCCGCTTGGCCCTAACTGGTGCCCGCTTTGTTTACCAAAGCGGGCTGATTTATTACTACGTGCAGCATGCATCTGCCGGACGCATCAGCCAGCGCGATCGGGATATCGTCGTTTTGCAGAATAAATACGAGGCGCACTTACGGCATGTCGAGATCGCTGAGCGAGTCTATGTAGGCGAGTTGCCTCACGAGGTCGGCCGTTGTTTGGGCCAGGCGCTATGGAAAACTGGCCGCATGGCTGCTCGTCTTAACGAGAAAAAACTGGCGAATTCCTGTTTTCAGGAGGCGAAGCGGGTCGCCGGGCAGCAAGCCGTGGTCGGCTCAATCTCTTACAAGTTGTTGAGCAAAGTAGTGGCACCGAGTTTCTTGGGATGAAAAAGGGGATTTATTTCTCGGCCAACGACGCCGTTTACGACTGGACGTACGCTTTCTTGTCCTCGCTACGGGGGTCTAATCCGGACTTGATTGTGTATTTGATCCCGTTTGATGGGCAGTGTGATCGTCTGCTGGCATTACGGGAACGTTTTCGCTTCGAGGTTTATGAGGCTCCTGAGGGCTTTGAACGACTCGAGGAAATCGGGCAGGCTTTGGAGTTGGGGCACTCCACATATGGACCGCATTGGTTCCGCCGATACGCTGCTTTTTTGGGGCCACTGGATGCGTTTATCTATCTGGATGCTCGGCAACTGGTGCTCGGCAGCTTACAGCCATTTTTTGACGGTCTCGCCCAGGGACTGGATTTCGTCTATTATGACACTGCACTGGTGCAGGTTTATGAGCCAGGGCCGATTCGCACCGAGCTACTGAAGGATGGCCGAGCGCGCGGTTTTTTATCCGGTCTATGGGCGAGCCGCAAGGGCTTGTTCACACTGGAGGAATTCGAAACTGTTGTGAACGAATTGGTTCAGGTCCGCGAGCAGATGAATCCGCGCAATACAGACCAGTTCTTTATTAATTATTGCTGTGATCGAAAACAGGTTAGCTACGCGCAGATCGCGGATCTCGCCGGCGACCTCTGCCAGGCGGGCTGGGCTGGGCAACCCGGTGAGCCCTATCGGGACAAGGAGGGCACTTGGCGACTTTGGGACTACGGTGGGCTCGACCATCGTAAAAAACTAATGCTCCTTCACTGGGCAGGCTATCCGCTGGAATCTTGGATCCCACATTTTAAATTGCTGGAACGCTATGGGCTGCAGATGTCACTGTTGGAAAAACTCAAAGGCTGCGGCAAAGGCCTAATTCGCAAGTTGAAGGCGAATCGGGCGATCAACCAGTGGCTGAAACCTGAGATTTGAGAACTTAGGCCTGCGGTTTGAGACTTGGGGAAGTGTGGATAAAGGGAGCAAAAAACTTTGCCTGAAAAATGTTTTTAGGTGCCTATATTATTAACTCATTCAGCCCTATTTGATTAATATGTTTCAGGGACACGCCGAAAAGTTAGGCTTTTTTACCTGAGGCTCCTGTAATATTGCGATCGCAGCTACGGGCGCGTATGCTTGACGCACTGAGTGCATACGATTGATTCCTCCTTGTTGACCTGACACTTTAGCTCGATCTCGAAACCTTCCATTTTTAGCTTTCCGTTTTTTTAATGCCTTCATACCTACCCAATTCCAGATTTCCTCAATCGCTTGGCGGTCAGGGTAATTCATCTCGCGCGTCTCGGCGCAGCATGTTCACTCTTCAGAATGTCCTTAAAAACTTTGGGCTTATTGTAGGCGCGGTTTTAGTTAATAAGATTGGGGCACCAGGTAATCTCATCTGCTATAGCGTCTTACTGTGGATGGCCAGCCAGTCTTCAGCAGGCGCAATGAAGGCTCTTTCATTGTCGGCCTTGACGACTGCAAGTAATCCAGCACTCGTATCCATGACTTTCGTTGTGGCGATTCTGCGCTTTGTGCTCATCTTCGTCGCGGCGGCTCGAATATTTGCCGACATGAGCAACCATCGCCGCTCGCCATTTTCGATCAGCTATATCAATGCGTTGCTGCTCTTTTCAGCTGTGGCGGGCTGTATGTCTTTTATCAATAATTATTTCCTGTTCGTATCTCTCCTTAAATTGTTGTCGTTTACGGTTGGTGTTTTTGCGATCCTGTCGGGGGCAGAAATTTTGCGCATGCGAAACTCAGACCTGACGGCCTGGTTTTATGCGATTTGTTTGTACCTCGTTGTGGCTGGCTTTGCAGCACTAGCCTTGGGCTTTGGCTGGGGGGTTGAGTTTTCCTTGTATGGCGGAAGCGAAGAATTCCTATTTAAGGGTGCATTGTTTCACTCGCAAACTTTGGGAGCGATCGGGTCGTTGGTCGTCTGCTATCTTTTTTGCATATGGTTGTACACCTCATACGCGTTGAAAACTCTAACATTCTTACTCATCATCGGGCTCACTTATCAGATCTATTTGACTTCCTCCAGAACCGGAATCGCTAGTCTAGTGCTGACTTGTGGAATTGCGCTCTCATTCTCTTTTTTCATGCGCAAGGGGCGCAGAGTTGTGCGGTTCGCGATTTCTAAGGCCAAAGTTCTTGGCCTGAGTGTAGTGGGCTTGGTTACAGCGATTATCGTAGAAGTAGCTTCCGGCGGCATTACTAGTCGAATCACGAGCATCCTGCTAAAGCGCTCAACAGAGGCGCTTTCGATTGAGACCGTCCTGTCATCGCGCGAGTCGGTGTATGATCAAATCTGGGCTAACTTCATGTTTAGCCCGTGGACCGGTATCGGCTTTGGAACCTCGACGGATCCTTGGTTCGTTGCGAATGCAAATTTATTCAGTGCTCCGACCGAGAAAGGATTGTTGCCTTTGGCGGTATTGGAGGAGAACGGGATTATCGGTGGATTTTTCTTCTACATCTTTGTCGGCGTCTTTTTATGGCGACTTCTCCGGGAGGCGAATATCTCGGGCTTTTGCATGCTTATAGTTTTTCTCTTCTGCAATCTGGGTGAAATGATATTCTTTTCGCTTGGCGGCATTGGTGTGTTTGCTTGGGTCCTTGTTGGGGCGGGCATTTCCCTGGGAGATCGCTGTGTGATCCGTCGTCCAGGCATCCCTCAGCGGGTTATTTAGATCGAAACTATGACCCAACGTTTCCAAGACCCGAGAGTGAATGTCGTCAAAGGCATCTTGATCCTTGTGATTGTGGCGGGCCATAATGAATCGCTCTCATGGCATTTTCAGGACGCGAGAAAATTTTTCTATTATTTTAATGTCCAAGCCTTTTTACTCCTAGTTTTTCTATTTCCAGCGGTACCCCTGACGGTTCAGGCAATTTGTGATCGTGTAGTGCGATATTTGGTCCCTTATGTTGTTTTTTCTCTCCTTGCAGCCGTTCTTTACTGCGCTGTCTTCGCGCCGCCGCCGCAGATATTCAATTACTTGCTCGGGCTATTTACATCCTTGGTTTCAGGTAACGAATCGGCGCTTAATGAGACTGTCGGACTACGCCTCTTTTGGTTTCTGCCGACCTTGCTTTCCTTGGTTTACTTGCGTGCACTAGCGGCGAAATCGAGACGATGGTATCGGTCGGTCTTAGTGATGGCATGTCTCGGGCTTGTGATGCTGCTACTAATGGAGATAAAGCCGCTGGCATACTTTCCGATGGGGTTCGCTCTGGCACTGGCATTTTATCCGATGGGTGTCGTGGTGGAGAAGTTTCTGGCTACGAGGCTTAAAGACACAGAGCAGTCAGCTAGTCTCTTTGTGGTTGCCGTATTTGGCGTTTTGATCGTCTTACTACTGCTAAAGTTTATGCCGTTGGGCTGGGTGGCCGGTGCGAGTTTGGAGGGTTTTTACTGGCGTGATCCGCTTACTTTAGTCGCCGCACTTTGTTTACCTGTTCTGATACTAATAGTCCTATTCGGAGTGTCGGGAGGGCTCAAAGCCTCTAGTTTTTTATGCTTCTGTGGAAAAGGATCCTTGGTGATTTATTTGGTTCACATGTTTTTCTATAACGGATTGGTATTTTTTCTCTGGAGAGGAAACAATGCGGGGTTCCGTGAGAACCTTAGTGCCGGAGTTGCTGTTTTTATAGTGACTCTAGTGTTGAGTTTGATTGCCGCGAGAGGGCTTAGTTATTGTCCGCGATTACGTGATTTAGTATTTCCTCGGGATTGGATGAGTTGGAAAAAAGCTATTATAAAAAGTGAATAATCAAAAAAAAATCATTTTTCTGTGGACTGATATCTCCGGCTACATGGCAGCCTGTTGGCGGGCGCTTTCCCTTGCGGAGGGCGTTGAGGTCAAGGTGCTGGCCTATGGCTCTAGTCAGGCGACCGCCTTTTCCAGCGGGCTGATGGCCGGGATTGATTGGCATGCCATGAGCGAGTCCGAGCGTAATGACCCGGATTTTCTGGAGCGGCAGATCGTGGATTTCGATGCCGAGGTGGTGGTACTCTCAGGCTGGTTGAACCCCGCCTACAGAAAATTGCCCTTTCGCCAGGCGCTGCAGGGCAAGCGCTTCGTTATGGGAATGGATACCCCATGGTGGGGGAATTTGAAGCAATATCTGGCCCGATTTGCCCTGTGGAGTTATTTGTCGAGAATTAACAAGGTGGTTGTCACGGGCGAGCGCTGCTGGCAGTATGCAATTCGGCTGGGATTTGATCAGAGTCAGATAGTGCGTGGATTGTATGGAGTGGATTACGCTAGTCTATCGAAATTATATGAGCGTCGCTGTGCGCTCTCGGAGTGGCCGAAGCAGTTTCTTTTTGCGGGTCGTTACTCACAGGAGAAGGGGATCGATCTGTTGCTTCAAGCCTACACGGACTATCGCAAACAAGTTGAAAATCCATGGCCATTAGTATGCTGTGGGAAAGGTCCTCTGGGCGATCTCCTGAAGGGGCAGGAAGGGGTTGTGGATCGCGGGTTTCTTCAGCCAGCAGAATTGCATGAAGAAATGGTGCGGTCTGGGTGCTTCATCTTGCCGAGTGAGTTTGATCCCTGGCCCTTAATTCTAGTCGAGGCCTGTGCCGCAGGGTTGCCGGTAATATCTACCGAGGTTTGTGGATCATCGGTCGAATTGGTTCGAAGTCATCACTCGGGCTTTTCTGTCGCTGTGAATGATTTGAATTTGCTTACCCTCGCGATGCTGCAGGCGCATCGACATTCTCGATTACCTCAATATGGAGAGTATGCGATGCAACTCGCCTCGGCTTATTCAGCAGAGGTCTGGGTCGAGCGCTGGCTTGGAGATGTATTTTCTGGCTGAAGCTGATTTTGTCGTACGTCATGCATTTAATTCACAGCATTTCTAATATTACAAGATCGAGCGGAGGGACTAGCGCCTATGTCGCCGATCTTGCCAACGAGCAAGTCAAAGCTACTTCAGCCGCAGTGGGAATCTTGACCGAGCGTTCACTTGGTGAAAGCATGATGATATCTCCTGATGTATCCTTGTTCGAGGTCAGTGATGCACGCGGGTTTGATCTCTGCCTTTCTCAGCAAATCGCCCTGAAGCGCCTAAATCTAATACATAGTCATGGGCTTTGGTTGCATTGTAATCATGTCACGGTTCGATTCTGTCGGAAGAATCAAATCCCGCTTGTGCTATCGCCTCACGGGATGCTGGAGGATGAAGCTCTCCAATTTAGCAAATGGAAGAAGCGCTTGGCCCTAATTGCTTATCAAAGAAAGGATCTTAATTCCGTGGATGCTTTTCACGCAACCGCGCCGGCGGAAGCGGAAAGCATTCGCAGATTCGGATTGAGGCAGCCGATTATCGTTTCACCACCAGGAGTGGAGCTGCCTAGCTTGAGGCCAGAGGCCGAAGGCCGGGGAGCAGAGGGCAGCAATAAACGAATGGCACTTTTTCTTGGGCGTGTGCATCCGATCAAGAATTTACTGAGCCTGGTGGTGGCATGGGCAAAAGTTCGGCCTAAGGGATGGAATCTCGTGATTGCTGGAGCGGATGAGGTCGGCTATGCAGAAGAACTCCGCAAGGCGGTTCGTGAGCAGAAGATGGAGCAGGTGGTGGTATTGGTGGCTGGCGCCGCATACGGCGCTGACAAGGAGCGGCTGTATCGAAAGGCATCCTTGTTTATTTTGCCTTCGTTTTCTGAGAATTTCGGGATCGTGGTGCCGGAGGCCCTCTCGTATGGTGTTCCGGTGATTGCCTCGACCGGTGCGCCCTGGGGCGAACTGCCTGAGCGCAATTGCGGCTGGTGGGTGGACCCGACTTCGGCATCGTTGGCGGAGGCGCTTGAAGATGCGACGCAACTTTCAGACGCGAAATTATCACAGATGGGCATGAATGGCCGTGCGCTGGTTGAGGAAAAATACCAGTGGGATTCAATTGCCGAGAAGATGGTCGCGGACTACCAGTGGATTCTCGGACAGGGGCCGAAGCCGACGAACGTTTTAGAGACATGAGGGCTGACGAAGCGCGAGCAGCGCGTAGATGGTCTGCCGAGGTGACTGAAGTGGGTGCCCTGTGGGCAACTGGAGGAACAAACTTTAGAGCGCACCGGAAAGAGTATTAATGTAAGTAGGTGGAACAGTGTGTGGCGGGGGATTATATATGTCGGAGTTAAATATCGAAGAGAATCGGGGGGCGCGGAAATATACGCGTAAGGAGCTGTGCCTGCGTCTGCTGTGGGGCTTTGGCAAGCTCGTCTTCCGCCTGACGCCACGGCCATGCTTTGGCCTGCGACGGTTCATTTTACGAACTTTTGGGGCGAAGGTCGGAAGCGATGTAAATATCTATCCCTCCGCTCTGATCTACTATCCATGGAATTTGGAGATCGGAGATGCCTCATCTATCGGTGAATGGGCCTTGGTTTATAATCTTGGGCGTGTGCGAATTGGGAACCGCACAACGATCTCCCAGCGTGTGCATCTGTGTGCGGGCACACACGATTACAAGAATCCGGCGATGCCCTTGATCAAGCCACCAATTGAAATCGGCGATGAGGTGTGGGTCTGTGCCGATGCCTTCGTCGGGCCGAATGTGACGGTGGCTGATCGTGCGATTGTGGCGGCTGCGTCCGTGGTGGTGAAAGATGTTTTAGTGGGAGATATTGTCGGTGGTAATCCAGCGCAATATATTAAAAATCGTTCTGAATGAGTGCTATAACTATTGTCATCCCTGTTAAAAACGAGGCGAACAATCTTGTTCGCTGTATTGAGGCCGCGCGTGCGCTTGGGCCAGTTCTGGTAGTCGATTCAGGCAGCACCGACGAGACGCAGGGGATAGCCAAGGCGGTTGGAGCAGAAGTGCTGAATTTTGACTGGGATGGACAGTTCCCCAAGAAGAGGAATTGGACGCTAAGGAACTACGATTTTAAGACGGAGTGGGTCTTGTTTCTCGATGCGGATGAATTTGTCTCGCCTGAGTTCATCGAGGAAGTGCAGGCTGCGATTCAGAGCTCGGAGCATGTCGGGTTTTGGCTCAATTTTTCAAACTATTTCATGGGTCAAAAGCTCCGGGGCGGAGATGCCTTCCGTAAACTGGCACTGTTTCGGGTCGGTACGGGTGAATACGAAAAGATCGATGAGGACAACTGGAGTCAGCTCGATATGGAGGTGCATGAGCATCCAGTGCTCGAAGGATCGATCGGCGAGATTGAAGCCCCGATTGAGCATAATGATTTTCGCGGCTTAAAGCACTACATCGGCAAGCACAATGAATACTCGTCGTGGGAGGCAGCGCGATACCTGCGGCTCGCAGGGTGTGAATGTGGAAACGTGGGAAGGTTTAAAGGTAAGGAGTGGGAAAACCTGACGGATCGGCAGCAGGAGAAATATCGGAATCTTGCCAAATGGTGGTTTGCGCCTGCATATTTCATCATGAGTTATTTTCTTAAAAAGGGTTTTTTCGATGGGGCAGTCGGCTTTCACTTTTCCCTGCTTAAAGCGGTTTACTTCTATCAGATCCGATTGAAAATCAAAGAGCGAGATGAGCGACTGCGCCAAGCTGAACAGTAGCGCGTTCGCGTAAAGAAATCTGCCCCGCGTGTCTTTGCTTATAATCGTGTATATTTATTGATTACTTTCCCATGAAAATTACTTCATTCATTCACCCCTCACGAACGTATCTCCCTTGTAGTGGAGTGGGCCGCCATATGAATGGTGTCCTGCTAGAGATGGCGAAGCGGGTCGATGTGGAGCTGCTCTTTTCCCAACAGTGGCTCGGTGCCGATGGTAAGTTGCCGGAAAATTGCCTTTTAAGAGAGCTGTCGTTTCAAACCTTCCCTCAGCCGGAGAACCGGACTGAGCGCCTCTGGAAGCTGACGAATTGGCCGAAGATGGATCGCCATATCGCGGATGATTCGGATTGGGTCTACTGCCCGATGGAAACGCGCCTGCCTGTGACGAAGTGCCCGGTCGCGGTGACGATCCACGATATTCAAGCCTTTGAGACGGACTTGCCTTGGTCGAATACTCCGGAGCACCGACGTTTTCGTCGGAAGTGGGCGACTTGGATACATAAAACACTCAAAGAATCTCGAGTTGTTTTTACCGTTTCCGAATTCTCCAAGCGTCGCATGGTCGACCTTCTAGGAGCAGACCCTAATAAAATAGTCGTATCGGGGAATGGAATCGACGTCGGGTTCCTGAGACCTGAAGCTGGAGGGATGAGACCTGAAAGCGGAGGGCTATCATCTCAAGCCTCAGGCATCCTACCTCAAGTCTCTCCTCTCATTCCTCAAGCCTCTAATACTCCTTACATCCTAATCGTAGGAGGGTTGCGTCATGTGAAAGGAGGGCGTGAGACGCTCGAGGTCGCGAAGGCCTGCGCGGCTCGTTTCCCGGAGCTGCGTTTTCTGATTGCTGGGCCGAATGATCGCGATTTGGAAGATGCGGCTCGGGCGTTGGGGAACTTTGAATTTCCAGGGTGGGTGAAAGACGCTGCGCTCCCTGCGTTGTATGCGAAGGCGTCGGCACTATTATTTCTCTCGCATTATGAAGGCTATGGCATTCCTGCGATCGAAGCGATGGCGATGGGGACTCCAGCTGTCGTGGCTGATTGCGCCTCGCTCCCTGAAGTGGTGGATGAGCATGGCTTCGTAGTCGATCCAAAAGCCGCTGATTTGATCGCTGAAATCCTTTGTGGTCTAGCCAATGGCTCGGTCTCTTATGACGTAGCCGCAGGGAAAACATATGCCCGAAGCATCACATGGGGAGCTTGTGCCCAACGAGTGGAAACGGCATTGGCAGCGATGCTTTGAGTTCAGGCGGCGTGCGATTCTTTATCTCAAGCTCTTTCACTTTTCAGAAGAATTACGATAAAAACCAAAGCTCTAAAAATTTATTGTACAAGATCCGCTACTTTGGCGAGATCGCCATGGCGATGATTGCGCACAATTGTGCAGAGCATACCGTGTCCCTTGTGAATATTAATCAGGCGCGCTTCGAGACTTAGGGGGAAGAAGTCATAAGACGGGGACAATATTGTAACGAGTGAGTTGATCCCGCGATCAGTAGGCTCTGCACTTTGACACGTTCTGTGTCTCCGCGGTTCAGTGTGACCCTACAAATTAATAGCATTAAGCCACGGCGCGAAGCATTTGGTATCCTTGATGCCGCAGTCATCGAGGGCTACATCTATCCAGTCCTGCGCCACCTCGCGAGTCCCTGCACTTTATGGCGCGCCCGTATGTTGCGGGGGTGGAGGTTCTGCGTTTCCTCAATCAATCCTCATTTTGAATACCCGTTGAAGGCGGCGTGCAGCGATGCACAGTCGCCTTCGTTGTATCCGGAGCGGGCGCGCCAGTGGCTTGGACTCCCGGGGTAAACCCGGTCGCTACAGGATAAACCGGGGCGCTACAGGATTTGTTTGTAGCGAGCGGGTTTATCCCGCGATTTCTGTTTTGTTGTAGCGAGCGGGTTTATCCCGCGATTCCTGTAATGGCGGATTTTGTTGGTTTCGCGCGCTGAATCGGTGTGTATCTTGCCAGCGTCTGGCCACCTTTGAATATTGACTCGGTCGTGCCTCTGAATGGAAATAGCTCTTCCCTTCCGATGTCACTTTCTAGCTC
>Ga0209223_10002427_pt1 | contig 18670 bp, 2 predicted proteins | sample COG_06_FD_184750 | JGI IMG/M metagenome (GOLD analysis project Ga0209223, IMG submission 184750) | Pelagic Microbial community sample from North Sea - COGITO 998_met_06 (SPAdes) (version 2) | ecosystem: Environmental > Aquatic > Marine > Neritic zone/Coastal water | place: Helgoland, sampling...
CTCATACGACGAGCCGGTGACTTATACATCCATACAGATTGATAAGATTAAGAAACGGCAAAGGTGTTTCTGATCAATTTTCTTAATCAGCGGTTATGCCAAATATATCATATGTACCAGTCCAGAAACCCCGATCACCGCAAGTATCACACCCATTTAGATTGCCACTGTTGTCGTATATTACCATTTTTCCATCCGTGCACACGTCCCTACCCATTGGGCAATTTACTGCGCCTGTCCGGCCGTCGGTCCCACTTTGACACGCGAGACATTTGTTGGAGCTGTCGCCCTCTCTCCGGTAGTAACTTTGGGGACATTCCTCGCATTCATCGGCTCCAATTTCCCGGTTCCCTTGCGTACCACCTTGCGGACAGTTAGTGCATTCAGTGCCGTCAGTGGAAACTTTCCAATCTTTGCAAAGTTCACAGTCTCCGTCACCAGTAGGTTTCCACCCGGACTTACAAACACAAGTCGGTGCCCAGGTTCTTATAGGTTCCCTCGCTTCGCCCGATTTTACGCACTCGCCGGAAACAAGAAGAGTTTTTCCGCAGTCTCCCTCGTAATTATCACCACAGCAGTAGTGTTGGATGCCATGTGGCGTCTGTGGGCATGGTTCACAGGTCCACGAATCGTCTGGGTTCACGTGGTGGTAGAAATAGGGCAAACAATACCCGACACAGGATCCCTCAAGCAAACGACTGTTGTCGGGGAGAGTTTGATCTGTACATATTGTACATCGATCATCGGGTCTGTCGATGAATTCATAGCCCGTACAGCGGTGATACTGCTTGTCGCTATCACACTCGACATCGTCGTTGCACAAGACGCATTGATTGACCATTCCTGAAGATGCCATCGGGAGGTCGATCTCGTACCCATTGGCACATAGCGATATATACTCCCCCATGCTGCATGGACCGGGGGGTGCACTTTTCGACCGGGGGGTGCACTTTTTGCATGTTGAAATTACGTTTGGACCACACGATGACTTATACTCTCCAGTGGGACAGGCGTTTGTTGCCTCAATGGCGTTGTTGACGGTCTGATAGCAGGGGGCACAGAAATACTTTTCACCATCCCACTTCTTCTCGTAGTGTTCGACACAACCAAACGCACAGTCCTCGATGCCGCTCTGGTTCCCTGTGCTAATGTACAACCAAAAAGCATAAGGTGGTAGGAGCGGACAATCCACGCAACTTGGTAGCGAGCTTTCGCTCCCTGTGCACGAAGGAACCGCTTTCCCAGTAGTAAAGACGCCATCGTTTACCTTTATCGCACACCGTATCTGTGAGACGCTGGGGCTCGTCGAGAAGTCGAACATACTCCGAATTTCATCCGAGATGAGCGCACATTCGACACAACGTAACTCTTTCCATCGTGTTGTAGTATGGCTGCGGTCATCGCCATCTACCCAAACACTGATATCCCTCCACTGTCCACGGTCACACTGCAGAGTGCTTAATGATTGTGCAACAGAGTTATCCGAATATGTATTCAGACATGTATCGTCAATAATACATATTTCGTCATTCGCAACATTTCCTCCACAGTTGCATGGTCTACACGCACGTGTAAGACCTGAGCAATCCGTCCAAACATATCCTTGGCAGTAATCACAAGTTCCACAGACTTGGTCGATGTTGAAGTACGTAAAGCTTCGATCAATCGCATTCACATTGGGGTTCACACTGTACTCGGAGTTTGCATCTACTTGTGGCCATAGCATTATTGCGTCCCTCGTTCTCCGAAGATAATATCGCCACGCTGTACCGCATTGAATTTGAGCAATCTTCCCTACTTCACACCTATCACATTCAACGCACGAAGTAACATCGAGTTGGATTACACCATCAACCAGTTCTTCACGAAACTTGTACCCTACAGGACACATACATACAGCGTCGGTAAAAGGTGTCGGCTCAACTAACGTCGCGGTACAATCCGTCAACGGTTTGCGATCTACGGATGGATAGAATACTTCTCCGAAATTATTTGACGACTTGCATAGGTTTTCAGCAACATTAAGAGCTTCATTGGTAGGCAGATGGGTATAGTATGTACTACCATCCCCATCTGGGATTTTCTTGCACGTGATTGAACATGATCCTCCATTGTTTACGAACGTCACTACGAAAGGACCACCCTTGTCCACGAATATTTCATTTTTTGTATCATAATAGCTTTTGTATGTCTCAGGATCCACGTAGAAGACGGTTTCATACAGCTCATATTGCGGTATGTAAGAAGGAACAACCGCACTGCCGACACCATTACAATTTCTCAAATTGACGCACTTGGCTTCACCATTTTCCGTAACTGCCGTGAAACCAGTTTCACATCCAGTAAAAATTAGCTCAGACCACCCGCCATCCCTATATTCACAGGTAGCGCCAAAATGAAGATAACATGACCTCAACGACGACACCGCGGAGGGAAGTAGGTGTGTCAAGTCTTCCGATCGAAACAAGGCGTTCGTATCAGAATTCAAAACTCTATGATTATTCGATTCTATAAATGGAAATGGAGCCGTCGAAGGCACATTTGCCTCTCTCAAGAGTAAGACATTCTGGTAATACGAACATGCATGTTTAGAGTTATCGGCATTGCCCACGAATTTGACGAGGCATATAGTAACTTCTGATTCAAAAACGCAGGGTGTGAATGGATATGCCGTTTCGGCTGGACAGTCAATGTATTCAACGTTAGGCGTTTTATCCACACAATTGTTCGCGTCTTCGGCCATTAGATGTACCTCAAATCTCGCTTTTGCATAGTACGTCATGAAATAGTTTATACGACCCGGCTGACTTACCACATCAAATTTTCCTAGCGGGATTCGTGTCCACTTTATCATTTTGGATTCGTACCCGTCACGTGCGCGTTGAACTTCTGCTAAATTACCAATACCGTATCCAGCAGCGCATAAACTAACTTCGTTGAAATAATATGAGTCTGATGGGAGATTATTTGCTTGGGCCCATTGGAGACATGCTGTCTCACTATGAACACCACAGCTATCTACAGACGGCAGTGGTTCGGTTGCACCTTTGAAACCGACCAGTAAATTATAATGCAGATTCCTAACAACAACATCCTCGCCAAGAGTTGCGATATATAACGACGAAGCCGCAAAACCTACCATCCGGAAGAAAGCATCACCAAGTGCATTATCATAAATGTCCTTTTTTCCATCTGTCTCATAGACGTCATTAAGAGTAATATCGGATGTACCATCCTCCAAAATCGAAAGTTCAAAACTATGTGCCGGCCGAGCCGAGTGATAGAAGTCCCTATTTTGGTAAACATTAACATCGTACTGTGCATTCAAGATATCGCTATTACCGTCTCTCACTATGAGCGGGGCATGAATTACACTGCTTCTAAACCCATCGTTTTCGTCTACTTCTTGAGAAAGCGAAAAAGGTGTGGATATAATTTGAAAGAAAATTAAGCAATACACAAAGTATCTTCTTGGTCTCATTTATTTTTATTTTGCACTACTACTAAAATATTCATCACTCTAAAACATTGCAACCCTTGTTCATATAGCTGTCTTCTTGCTGCAAGCAAAACCCAGTACACTCGATTGAATCCATAAAACGCGTAGAGTTTTGGGTCAATACACCACAATCTCCATCGTTGAGAAACTTGCTGGGGTCTCTGCATCTGAAGGTCGAGCAGGAAAGACATGTATTGTCCTTAAAAGGCGTCTGCGAAGTATCACATCTATCACTTAAGTAAAACCCTTCGCCACATTGCTCCACATTGGAGGTACACTGTCGACATGAAGTCAAAATACCGTACTCTTCTGCTGTCCTTCTACCTAACGGCGACCGGCGGCTCAAAAAACCACGCGAAAACAAAAGTTGGTAAATATCATTCGTGCGGCATTGAGTACTATAATCACCCTGTGCACATAGTTCAGTTGGTAGACTGAGTTCCAAGATGACAGAAGGTAACAGCAGTGTCCAGCAGTATATTTTGTTGGTAGAAGTGTATGCACAATTTTTCTCACCCCCCCCAAAGGCAAAAATATTGACAATAAGTTCATCTTGGAAGTCAAGATACCAACTTTCTTGTAAACTCCCTGTTAAAATATTGTTATGTGGCGGTGGGCCGTAGGAGTAACCGGCAAATAAACTCGAACCCACGCAAATTACCCGTCGGCTTGCTGTGAGGAAACAGCTGGAATCGGGTGTCAGTGCCATTTGAACTATTGGAGTTTGCTCACCGAACAATGCGGGTAAGTTTGAGCCCATGGTTTGTGCGCTCAAACCAAACGACGTTTCACCTGATACGTCAAATCCGAGGTAATCCCCAGATTGGCCAAAGCATCTCACTGTTTTGTCCTCGAAACGAACACACGTATGTGATCCACTCGCCTGCACGTCAACGGCAAACGAAGTTGTACCAAGATCCAATTCCGGCAAATTATCTCCGAGGAAAAATTGTGTGTTCAGGGACCCACTTCCGGGATTCTGCCAGTTACCAAAGCATTTCACACCACCCGACTGCAGCCGAACGCATGAATAATCAAAGGCACATGAAACTTGAAGTACCACTTGCGCTGATCCTATGTCGACCGGTGTCTGAATATTGCTACCGACTGGGCGACCCAGTTGAATACGATTATTCAGACCAAAGCACAGAACGGTTCCAATGTCTGAAAGTACGCAGGTATGCGAAGATCCAATCGCCATGCTTACAATGAAGGTGTTGCTACCGAAATCGATCGAGGTAGTGTTTTCCAAATCTGTCAGCTTTTGGAAGTCAACATCAGACCCCATTCCAAGCTGACCGTTTGCATTAGACCCAGCACACTGCACATAGCCGGAGAGCGACAACAAGCAAATAAAATCATTGCCCATTTGCACATCCACAGGTTGCATGTAGCTGTGCATCGGAATAGGCAACATTGATTCTTCCGTATACGACCCATCCCAATACTGCGATACGCCCCAACATTCAAACGTACGACTCTCTGGTGAAATGATACAACCGGCTTGCGACGATATTATAAGAAGACCAAACGGCCCCAAAAGGTGACTCGTCGGCGGTGTAGCATCACATGTAGTGTCGAAACATAATGTGTTAGAGAAAGTACCACACTGCTGTAGCATCTTTTCCTCTGTATTACAGGTGCTGCACGGCAAGCACACTCCCGATGAGGAGTCGTGACACCCATCTCGGAAATAACCCACGGGACATGACTCACAGGCGACACACATTTCCAGATTGACACCGACCTTGTAAAAGTTATCCACACATGCACTACAGTGCCCGTCGAGCGGTTCGAATCCAGGTCTACAAACAAATCCACTACAACCGGTTGTACCCGCTCGGTTCACAGCAATACCCTGGCTCGCGTCGTATTCGCATTTACAGTTTCGGCTGAAAAATTCGCCCTCGGCGGAAGTCTTGGCTGGCGGGCACGTTGCGCATTTGTTGGCACAACATGGGAGCGTATTGGGCTGCATACCTTCAACAAAGCAGTCGTCTGTACAGCTGCAACCGCGCTGCGTAGGTACCATGAAGGTTCGTAAGGCACACGAAGAGGCTGCACAATAACCCGGCGTACTGTCAGTAGACGAAAGTAAGATTGGCTCGCAAAGTCCAGACTCATTTTTCTTATGAAGAGGCTTACAAACGCATTCGTCGATTGAAGTAGCACCGCCTGTGAATGTCAGAGTGTTTTCGGGACATGAAAGACACTCTTCACCCGATGCAAAGGTTCCAACGTCACAATCTGATCTACAGTCACAATTTTCGTGCGCCTTGGTTAAGATGACAAAATCTGTGTACTCGTACAGACCGTCCTCAAATTTGTATGGTTCGTTGCTCATAATAACGAATTCAGCGAGTGGGAATCTCTTTCCGACGAGCATAGTATAACTTTCCTCACCATCCAGATACAACATGAATGTGTTGCCCCTCATCTTGACCTCTACTTGAAGGTTCCTCTGGTTTGAAACTCCGTGAAAGGTGCGATTTTCAGAGTAGATTTTCCGGGATCTGAATTGGTCGAATGGGGGTGTGCCTCCACGTAGCTCGACTTGAAGGTTTGGTAGAGTCTCGTAAGTACCAGAGACAGTGAGAAATATTGTTTCCAAAACAGTTGATTGTTGAACTTCTAGCAGGTGTGCAAAGGGCAACGTGACCTCCATGTTAAGAAAGTCAACATTGTTAACTCTGGTGGTATCAAAGGAAACGTCAGCACGAACAACGAACCCGAAGTAAGAGTCAGACGCAAGCGCCCAATTCTTGTGGGTCTTGGAAGGGAGTCGTAGTATTCTCTTCTCTCCGATGTTAGCAACCACTTCCCCGTCTACGGTGATAGTATTGGGATCTTGATTGTATACAATACACTTCTTCCCGCAGTTGAGCCCCGACACGTGGAATGATTGTAGATGTCTATCCACTATTTCGACACCAGAAACAGATTTCGTTGGATACGGGCTCATTGCATAGAAGGAGGAGATGCCAATATTAGACAGTTTTTGAGTTCTAAACATTTGGAATTGGCCCTTCGACAGTGTACACTTCTCGTAGCCAGCAAAGTGGGAGTTATTCTCGTGCTTGCGAGTAAAGTAAAAACTTTCGATGGGTTTTCCATCCCACCAGAAAATTAATATGTCACCACCTTCATTGACAGACACCTTGACCTGAGCCTTGAACGCAGCACCTGTAGCCGGAATGTGGAAACTCATGTGCTGTCCACATGCGCGAACAGCAAGGGTTTCCCTGTCAAATCTCGAGAGCGAAAAGTCCATGGTGTTGGAGTGAATAATTTCACTGTCGAAATCCGGCATCACTGTCGAATCTATGTTTATCACCAAATCTGCGATGAGTAAAAGGCCATTATTTACTCCATGAAAGCCATCATATACCCTGTAGATATCAATATTGTCGTTATTTGAGATAAACTTCAATCCGTTTTCAGTGAGCAATCCGTCTTGATGAGCGCAAGTTTCATACCTATGCAAGGGACCGTATATGCTCGAGTCCACTCCATCTATACACAGTGAAGGGATAGCGGTGTCGAATCTTGTGTATAAAAACGTACAATCGTATCCATTAGCTTCACAATTCTCTGTTATGAGCTTAGGGTTGAAGACGGCAGAGTTTAACGCCAAGTCGGTATGCGAAAACGAAATGTCGTTCAGGAAATTCCGATAGTAGAACGGCATGGATATATCATCCTCAGCGATTGCGGAAACCCGTACGTGTCTTTTGGCGTAAAAAGAGTCAAATAACGGACTCTTGACGACAGTGGCGGAGTGCTTTGTAAGTTCATCGGTTTGATAATTCATCACACTGTCGTGGTCCAATGCACTTGGCCAGAAACTCGTTGTATACAAGAGAATACCCTGTGGTCCCGTGGCAAGTGCTGGCTCGTATGTGGCGGTTCCAACATCTACATGGTCGCCCAAAAAGACGCTGGCAGTAGCTGTAGTCGAGGGTTCTGAGATTGACAAGCCATTCAGGAAGACGTCCCCTGAACTTAGGTAGCATATACACGTGAGCTTTTGCAGAGCATCCCCACGGGCGCGCTGCGCCACGACATCCCACGCCCTCGTGTGATACCCAAGCACCAACTCGGTTCCATCCCCGAGCTTCACAGGCAATCCACTCCGCACCCCCGAGAGGCGGTCCTGGACCCTGAAGATCGGTTCTTCAGAGGTAAGTGGGTAGTACGTCATGCAAAACGTGAAGCCTTTGCTTGGTGTAAGCTCACCTGTCTCAAACCTCACAAACGTGTCACTTGGCACGTAGTGTGAGCGGAGATCGAGGTTGGAATCAAACACCCCCTCTTCAAAGTCGGATGCTAGTAAAGTGTCCTTTTCGATGCTCAGCCGATTCCACAGCTTGGAGTGTAGATAGCGCGCTGTATCCTGTGTTTGATAATATGCATCCCCCCCTAGAAAACTCAGCGCATTACCGTACAACGGGCGGTCCGGTCTGAAAGTTTTGACACTGCTCACTTGCAGTGCTACCTCATAAACATCGACGGGGAGCAGGGGAAGTGGAATTTTCAATGTTTCCAGGGAACCGTCATCGATAATATGGTACCACATCTCCCAGCCGTTTTCACTCTGCTCTTCAGGTGTCAACCAATTCGCCGTATCACTGATACAGTCAGCCCTGTTTCCTGTACTGCATACTGCTTGCCGATAGTACAAGAACGCCTGTTTGATGTTACTCCCTTCTACAGAAAGAAAGTGTGGCGTAAACGAACGGAAATGGTGAACACTTCCCAGCGTACTGGGTCTAGCTCCCACCCCGAGATCAAAAGCGGGGTAGACCGTACTCACATCGCGCCAGATAAAAAACTCGCCGGTGTGATATGTATAATTGGTTGCGGGGTAAACTGAATACATGCGACTGACCGAAAATTCGGAGGTCGATTCGAGTAAATTGAGTTGCTCGTTGACAATCTGCCGATATTGTAAGTAGTAATCTGGACGTTCAAGGGAGGCATCCAAGTAGAATGCACCTTCGGACATGAGTCGGGAGTTTGACGAAACACTTGTAGACGTGTACACGTCTTCGAGCTTACCGAATAGTTCTGAAAGGGTGCTCTTCTCGTTGTCACCACACTGCAACGACTGCGATAGTGCAACAATAGAATTAGGATACACATTACTTGTCATGATCACTAATCCATTCGAAGCATCCAAGACAAGACCACTTAAAGAACGATAAATCTCGTCAGAATATGACCTCGAGAAGTTTGTAAATACGTTATCAGTCATCAAGTAGTATTGCAGCAACCATGCTCCCACCGGGGTAGTACTTGGGTTGTCCAACGTTGATTCCTTGCAAAGATACTGTGAAGTGTCCTGGCTCTTAGGCGGGAGAATACGGCGGTCCAGCACTGGGGAGAGTAAGGAAGTCCGCATTGTGTACCTCTTCAGAGGAGGTGGATACTCTACGTTGTCTCGATACGAGTTCTGCGTTGCTAGCGAAATGAATTCTGAGAGGTTAAGAGGAAGATCATAGACCTCTTCGTCCCAAAAGGAAATCTTGAGTGTATTTGTTGGGGTCGTGTCCTGCGGACGAATGTGCGACGTAATAAACTGAATGGGAAATGTCGATAGTGTTTTCAAATGTGTCCATGTCGCAGAACAGGAGCCCTCTTGATACAATGAAGAACAAAAAGAACCGTCATTAATGTCATCAGTTTCAAACAGGGTCTTTGAAATACCAGTATTCACGGGGGTTTTTGTGTCGAGGTGCGAAATTGTACGCTCCCATAGAAAAATAGCGACCTCACCCTGTTTCAAAAGTTGCACTTTGTTACTCAAGAGACGAATCAGAATACTACCAATAGACACCTCCAACCCGGTCTGGCGGTCCCCCCAGAAATGCTCGATCTGAATTCGAGGGTTGCTTGCACGCGCCCAATCGATTGTCAAATTGGCCCCTGCAAGAGCAATCGCCGAGAAAGAACTGTCTGTCTGCCCACGCCACCTCGCATCCCAGTAATGCAAGAATTCGTTTGCAGGAGTTATAAAGTCACTTCCCACACCAAGAAACGGATGATATGGTAGCTCCGCACAATCCAACGAGGTGAAGTGAAACTGGTATTCGTCATAACTCATCACCATCGGATCGTAATTGGGTGAAGAGTCGGTGAAATCCTTTCTCGCAAGATATGCGGTCGGGCAAAAATCTCCACATTCGGGGCAGAGAAGTGGGTCGATCTTGAATTGTGAACAGGACGGGTTTGCTGTACAGTAGTGTAAGTCATAAGTTTGCACGAGAAAGAGTGGATGATATGTTTGTACAACCGGCTCAACCTCGGAACATTTCGTTTGACCTGTAACCCTGTCACATGAGAGATCAGACGAGAGATTCAACGTCTCAATATTGCAAATGCCTTGCTTCGGGCAATTTGGAAACTTCAGACATTCATAAGCACTGCTGTGGAAATCAATAAAATCGCAGAAAAGTTGAATATGGGGCCCAGATTTCAACTGACCATCAAATGAAACACGCACCTCGTCGGTGCGTATCACCTCGTCTGCAGTCTCCAAAACGGTCGTATATGGTTCCCAGCAGTAAGCGAAGTGGTCATACAAAAGACACGGGCCACACTCTGTGTTGGTGGTTCCAATATTTTGTGTTCCATCGGGACAAACTAGTTGTGTACTGGACCCTTTCTCTGGAACATAATACAAATGTGATGCAGCTGTACAGTCGAGATCGACGTCGAATTTGTCTCCTCCTTCGGAACGATAATACCCGGCTCGGCATTGACATGTAGGACGCGTTGTTGTGGTTCCGTTTACCAACACCTCGGCACCCACACCACATTCGCCCCATGCTTCGAAGGTTGTTTGATTCTTTTCGGCAACAAAAAAACCAGGGATTGGCTCTATACACTCTGTCAACGAATCGAAATTCGACGCAAAGAGGGGGCGATAGAAACCCGGCTTACAAGTGCATAGCGTGTCGCCAAAAGTATCAAAGTCCGTTGGGTTGGCTGGATCGGGCCACATCGACTCTGCGCTGCTGTGGCAGGTACTCAACAACGAGCACTCGAACGAAGTCGTCAACCCTGAAAACCAGGGTATATCGTCGGGAACATTTAGGAAGACATCCCTCTGCATATAGTTCGCTAGTCCTTCAATTTCCGACGCAATCAAGGCATCCGAAAACAAACGCACATCGTCCAATTTCCCATCGAAAGACACCTCACCCTCATTCCTGAACAGGGTGGAGCCAATGCTTACAGTCGCCCAGCGCGACTGTAAGTTCTCATCCGTTGTGTAATCTTGGGAATTGACGGAAGTGCCATTGATGTAAGCCCGTACCTTGTTTTGTGTGAAATCGAAGACCACAGCAATATGGTGCCATGCATTCACCTCAAGCGAAAGTCCAGGCTGGCCAAACTCCAACGGAACCTCCAACCCCTCCAGCTGAAACAAAGTATCTGCATTCGGAAACAATACAACATCGAATGAGCCAAGGACCATCACCACCTGTTTTTCCGTTAAGGATGCCAGATTCACATGAAAGGAGACTGTCAAACCTTTGGCGCCCTCTTTGTAGAGAATATAGTCTTGTGACCAATAGAAACTATCTCTCCCAGAAAAGTCCAAGCCATAATTTCCCACACGCCCTGATACGAAAGCCGCGGGAGGGCTGGATTGAATGTTGAATACATGACCCAGGGCAGAGTCCCGCACGGATACACGACTCTCAAAGGTGAGCTCCATGAGAACGTATTTCCTGTGATGCCTCACAAGGTCCACGTAATACCCCGATGCACATTTGCAGAGAGTCGGGTTTTCAATATCCCCAGGCTGGTACACTTGCAAGGTATTCTGGCATTCGCCGCTCTGCAAACACGTTGCGGTGGGTGGAAGATTAAATGGATCTGGCAAGTAAAACCCGTCCCTGCACATACATAGATAATCCGAATTTCCGGGAGGTTCCACCAAGACCCCGTCTTCCATCATATAAGTCAATGAACCCTCGCATGCACTACTACGCGCAGTACAAGAATCGTCCCATGCAAGATTCTCCCATTGTGTTGCAAAATGCTGCGGTGCGCATTCGCATACGACGTCCGAGGCCGACGTATAGTTACTTTGTACGACAAGAGTTGACCCGCACTCGTGCCACTCATCCTGCGAAGTGGACCCGATTTCGGCAACAAACCAACCCGATGTTGCTGCTGTACACGTTTCATTGACCAGAAGGTTTGTTCCGCCACTTTCTTTATAGTACCCTCTGTCACACTGACAGCGCCGTTGCGACGTACTCGTCGGTGAAGCAAATTCGATAGTCGAGGGGGGGCAATCAACATGAGGTTCTTGTTCTGTAGCACTGTGAAATGCGGTGAAACCCCCGTCCACAGCAGAGCAATTTATAGAGGTGGGTAAGGAGGAAGCAATATTGAGGCGATAGAATCCCGGTTTACAACGACACGTCCGCTCAGCCGTAATACTACCTTTCGAATCTACTTCCGTAGAGGGGGGGCAGGGACTCATAGTCTCGAAATTACTGCTTCCTGCATCCGGTACGTATTGCCCGTTGTCGTAATCAGCTTCCTGACACATGGTTCCGGATGCAAAACCGGTCCCACCCTCCTCTCTAAAGTAGCCAGGCGCACATTGACATTCAATATCCGCCGTAGCTGTCGAATCAACGAACTGGATTGTACTTGGTGACGAACACGTACCGACTTCCGTACAAGATTGCGCCTGGCACGCATCCGGACAGGTAGTGATAAAGAAAGTATCGCCAGCGTCCCGAAAGTATCCCGTATTGCAAGTGCACTGCGCATCCGAAATTGCGGTCGCAACTTGTACCGTGCTCGACGAGGTCTGGTTGCAGGTGTTTGGCCAAAAGCAATATGTACCCGGGGTCAGGTGTTGCTCTTGAGGGTCGGAGAGCCATTCAATATCTCCTGCTGACAGAATGGAGTCATACAATCTCCAATCGTCTACAAAGAAGTTATCTGAAAGAAAACTTAGAGCTTTGTTGCTGCTGGGACTTACTAGTTGTCCCATCACAACGGAATCCCACTTGTTCAACCCACCTATTGCATCATCCACGATTCCGTTCAAACCGACAGTGTGTACAGTTCCATTTACAATAAGGTCGGCTTCGTGCGCCTGTTGCCTGTAGATCAGAACAATGTGATACCACTCGTCGTCTACAAAAGGCACACTGATCATATAATTATTATTTATGCCGCCAATCTTGTGATGAAAATAGAGCACGTTTCCTTCAGTATGAAGACGCAAAACCTGTAGTGAATAGTCATCTGTCGGCACTCTGGTAAATTGTATCAATTTTATACCACCAACACCGGAATTCCAAGATGGTCGTCGGAACCAAAGCGACGTCGACAATCCATCGACGCTTGATTCAAAACTACCGAATTGAATGTACGGTGATTCATTGTCTATATTCACAGAGCGATCCAAGTGAAATACCACAAACCTATTACCCACCGGTGCTGGTGGTAAAGTGATGCCCTGCAATTCGTCCCCATCGGTGACCGTAAAAGGTGACGACCTTGGGTCTATGAGAGGTATCGGTGAGAAATTTTCCGGTCTTAGTAGTGAAGTAACGTCATTCAGATCTCCCTCAAAGCGTAAATAAAGCAGTAGATTTCCTACATCGAGATCCGGTGGGTAGCTGCCAGGGTGATAATACCCCGACTCGCATTGACATGTGCGGTCTATTAGGAGCCCCCCTTCCACATATACTTTGGTAGACGGCGTGACACATTCGCCTTTCGGTTGACAATTATTGTTGCCGGGCGCTTCGAAATTTGTACCGTTGGCTTCATCATAGAACCCGGGTGCACACTCACACTGCCTGTTTGATATAGAGTCGATGGGATGCAATTCGCGTGCTTTCGTCGCTTCACAGCTATCTTTTGTGCGACAGTGTTTGATTGATTTTTTTCTCGAAAGGTCGAATACATTTTCTGGTGACAGCTGACCTCTGTACACCCGAAAATCATCTATTACAATTTCAACGGGGGAGGGGGAAGAATAATGTGCAAAATCAAAAAAAGCAACGTCCCAACTTACAATACTGAGAGGAGGTATCTTGGTTGTGTCCGCCCTATTAGCGTATTGGTCCACATGATCAACCTGTCGGGGCTCCCCAATTGCGACAAGGTTGCCGTTTCGGAATGTTTGGAAAGCATAAAATCCTGCATCGGAAGTGTAAAGATTAAAACAGTAATGGTAGTTTTTTGTGTCATTCGATCTGGCACCAAACCCACCGTAAGTCGAGGAGTAATAATTGTCCCAATTCGGAATATAATTCGTCCATTCTACTTGATCATAACCTTCACCCTCAGAGTCATAATAAAAAACGATTTGCGAACCAACCCCGCGGTTTTGCGTATCACGGAAGTGGATGATTGGATGATAAAGTACGTCCGGATCATCGTAAAACATTTGCATCCACCAACAGCTAGCCATTCCCTCCTTCAACATATTAATTGGGGGCAGTGCTTGGTAGTTCAAATAACTATCTAGGGTTCGCGAGGAACTGTAAAGTGCGCCGCTACCCACCTTCGCATGGGCGGAAGAAATCTCCACGTTTTGTTCATAGACAGGTGCTTTCGCTTCTGGTCCAGAATCCAAAAAATTGGAGTCAAATGGAAGGTAAAATACAAGTTCCGCGCCTGGTGATTCAAATATATCCCCGTTTAATGTATTGTAGGAGCTGGTACTGTCACATTTACAGGTAGGTTGCGAGGTACCAGTCGGGTCGGTTTCTGTAATAGACCCATCCGGACATGCAGTCCATGGTTCACAAGTGTCGACGCCAGCTACAAGGGGCCGAGGTTCTACGTCCAGAGACTGCAGTCGCACATTTGTAGAGTGACCGATACTGTAAGATTTGAACTTAATTTTGAAATCTGTTTGTATCGTCAAAGCGTCATTCACTGTAATAGTGTAATCGAATGCACGTGTACCGGTCAACCCGCCACCACTCAATGTTGCATTGACTAATGTATAAATGTTTTGACCAGCAGGGCTCGACCATAGCTCAATACCATTGGTCACATTACCGTCCTCCTCGACTCGTGGAGTTGCGGGTGAAGAACTAAGTCCGACGGCATGGAAAGATCCAGTCCAATCTTTAGGAAATGAGACGGGCATATCAATTTCCAACCTCACTGAGCCGGAGCCGAGACTTGTGTCACTACAACGTAGATCGAGGTAGCGGATATTATTATAGTACTTGAAATCAAAAGACTCTGCCGTGTTACAACTCATAACATATGTCAAATGCGAGAACGAATTTTGAAAAGCGAGAATGTCTGGAAATTCCAGCGCATCAAAAAACAACTTACGGTAATGCTGCGACTTACAATCGCAGAGGTAGCCCGACGTAAAGGTATTATTTTTTTGAAGAACCAAATTTGTCCCATCATCGCATGGAGTTGTGTGCACTAGATCATCTTTGTTCGCGCCCAATTTGCCTGGTGGCAGGTATTCCTCACAAGTATGTGGGGTGTAAAAACATGGTCGCTTACACTCGTATAGAGGTGGGAGATCGTTTCCACCACCGCTTTTCGTATCATAATACCCGATCGCACACTGACATCTTCTGCCGTGTGTTGTGTTTGTATTCACATCATCATTGACGGTAGATTCGTGACTGCAACTCAAAAGCTCGTCACATTCAGACTGCCCTGTTGAATCCTGGTATGTCCCTGCTGCACAGGGAGTTGGAGACTTCGCACCGTCCGAGTCAACTTTGTAACCTTCTCCAGCCGGGATACATACTGGAGGCGAATCCATTATTGTGCCATTCAGATGGAAGAATTCAAAACCATCCCCATCATCAGGTTTATAGTACCCTTGTTTGCATCGACATTGTCCTGGTGAGCTAGCATTTCTTGAGGTGTCCAATGCCGCAACTGTTGCACGCTCCACTGCATGATAGCACGTCGGATATGGGATGACTTGATAATTTACTTCATCAGGACAGTACCCTGGTCGCAGATCATCACCACAAGGTTGTCTATCACTGGCTTGATCAGTCGGTACAACCCATCCAGCTCCAGATGCATTACAGGTTACAGGTTCCTCTGAACTGGCAGTGAAAGAAGAAGGGGACCTATAGTACCCCCTTTTGCACTGGCATTGTCGGTCCCTCGAATATTCCAACGCTGCTCCAGAATTCATCGTACTGGGTACGGAACAAGTTGTATACGGTTTCAGTCCAGTTTGCCCGACCTCATCTACATATCCTTCTTTAATACCATTAGGGCTCTCGGGTCGGTAACACGGATACGAATCCATGGTGTGATCATAGTCGTTACCATCGTCTACGGAACCACCCTGTTTCCATGGAGCCAACAAATCTGTAGCCTGTAATAACCTGTAATAACCTATGTTACACTGGCACATACGATTGGAATCCGTTCTCAGAGCGACTTGTTCGATATGCCCTTCATTTGCATTACATGGCTTCGATATCTTCCATGTATCCTGCCCCGTCAGGTCCTGAAATTGGTGAAGGGATGTACTGACAGTTTCACACGTTTGGTCGTGTTTCAAATCAACCCCCCCATCCTCCCGATAGTACCCAGCAGCACAGTGGCATATATTATCCGCTACGGCGGTGGCAGTGTCTTGTTCAGCATGACCGTCAGAAGCCCCACACGTGTTTGCTGAAAACAAACAATCTGCTGTGCCACTGCATCCCGGGCCCGGAACATACTGCTCTCCAACGGTAACAGCTGTACATGAAGGAGGGTTAGGTTGTGTCAGGCCAGTACCTCCATCAGTCCGATAGTAACCTTCTTTACATTGACACAGTCGTTGAGCGGTCGGGAGGGGACTTCCATAGAGCATGAGCGAAGTTTGTGCGCAAAATAGGTGATTATCCGGTGTCACCTTATTAGGTTCATCAGTATAAGTATACGGGGGAACAGGCCAACATGGAATCTTCGGCGGAATTGATAATTCTTGTACATCCTCCTCATATTTTTCAACTGAGTCGTAACGAGTCGACTCACCAACTCTTGTACCGTCAAAGTAAAAACCCTCATTGCATTGACATATCGTATCATGTGTTGAGCTCGTGGTTTGAGATGGTTTCGCACTGACACTGTTTTTCGTCAAATTTATCCAGTTGTTTGTTTCGTCAAAATAGTCGTCATATAGAGATTTCTCTTCGTCCGTCAATGACAGGATACCAGAATTCGCTATAGTATAAATTCCGTTTTCACCCCATATACAATTGCTGTGTGTCTTACATTCCGACGCACCTCCAGAACTGTAAGTCGTCTCGGGTGTCTGTGGACATGGTAACTGTCCTGTTTCTCCTTCGCCTTCAACGTAATAGCCAGGATCTGCCTGCACACACTCCTTTAACCCTCCAGGAGGAGGTGCATATGTGCCTGGTAGGCAGGGCGTCTGCACGCTTGATAAGTCGTCTTCAACATAATGACCTGCTTCCGCATCTGTACATTCTAGTATATATTCCGACCCTTCTTCAAGTTTGGAAAACGTTCCGGACAGGCAGGCGGTACATTGCCCCGGGAGGGTACCAGCCTCTCCAGGTAGGCATAGTTTACAAACATCATCGCCTGCTTCCCAGAAAGATACCCACGAGGTACCCACGAGGTAAGTTTTATCCGCGTCAACGTCATCCTGATAGGTTCCTCTGGGACATGGCTGCTTAGTTTGATCGCTTGCTCTATAATAGAATCCGTTCCACCCCGAATCTGATACGTCTACGCAGGTCTGAGCACCTGCAATGGCGGTGGTTTGTCCAACCGAGCACGCCCTGCAGGGCGTGCCCGGTATTCTAGCACCACTCGATTGAGTCGAATACCACTGGAACCCACTGTCAGCGTCTGATTTTATAATGTCCGAATAGGAATCTTGGTTGAGATCCCAATAATGACCCTTTGAACAAGAACACAAACTCGGCGCTGTACTGGTTGACGGTGAGACTGTTTCGTGACCTGCCCCATAACTGGTCTCACACCCCAGGTTTTGAACACATGGATAATTCGTAGTTTCAGCCTCCCTGAAGTATCCGGACGGACAGTTTGAACACGTTTGGGTTTGGTGAGAATCAGAAGAAGCATCTCCTTGCTGGCCCGCAGGACATTGTGAACAACCATTATTCCTCCCATCCTGCGGCATTTCATCCCAGGACGGGGATCCATCTGCCTCAAGGACTGTTTTCCAATCGATGGAGGCGGTACGGTGGGACTTACTTGGGCGCACTACGACCCGTCGTAGACCGGGGACGACGGGATGAAATTTCTGGTACTGTTTGCATTTTCCGTATTTGTCGGAATGTTGACACTTTCCTTCGTATCCATACGAAATATCTAAACTTGTACATTCATAACAGCAGTAATGATCCTCGTCATATGCCTTATCGAAACCTTTGCAATCGACCTGGTTTAAATTCCCACCATAAGAAGACGCAGACGGGCATGTTACACAACCCCAGCACCCCGAGCTGTCATTATCACCCACATTGGTGATCGCGAACTTGTAGCTAGACTGGTCACAGAAAAGGTGGTATTTTTTTCGCCAACCTTTACACCAGGTATCACCACAATTGATGTCACATATCGCATCTTCTTTTTGATTCGGCCATTGGGTGAAATCGGTTTCGTACCCTCCCTCTGTGAAAACACGGGGTAAATGGCAAACTACAAACAAAATCAACAATATAGGCGCCGACAGTGGCATTTTGTTTTAATAATAAGGGGATCTTATGTACTCAAGGCTCGAGTTTTTGCACAACCAAATCTATACTACCCTCCTGGCACAAAAACAAAACTATCGTTTGTAACTATCACCTTTTCCGACAAGTCTTCAAACGTGTCTTCGAACGACGTACCGTTCAATTGCCATGCTTGATCAATGGAGTGCGGCGATTCGTAGTAGAGTATTTGTTTGACGTGTAAGCTGTTGGTTGCATCAGGGAGACTGGGGAATCGATGATGCGAGGGGTCGTATGGGAGCGTAAAAGTGGCCTCCAGCATACCCTGCACGACAATACGGACCCGCGTAAGTTCGTTTTTGAGTATCTTGACCATCACAACTGTTTTCACGTATTCGGTCACGTATTCGGAGAGCATATGGTCGAGAACCCCGTTTGAAAGGGACGTGTCCGGGTTTCGCAATGTACGACCAAGGGAAACGAGGCG
>Ga0209223_10002443_pt1 | contig 18608 bp, 13 predicted proteins | sample COG_06_FD_184750 | JGI IMG/M metagenome (GOLD analysis project Ga0209223, IMG submission 184750) | Pelagic Microbial community sample from North Sea - COGITO 998_met_06 (SPAdes) (version 2) | ecosystem: Environmental > Aquatic > Marine > Neritic zone/Coastal water | place: Helgoland, sampling...
TATCGAAGTATTAAAGAGACTTGGTAATTTGATTAGTGATAATACCTAGAATCCTATTTTTGAACAATATATGGAGAGATTGGAAACTGATGTTATTCTATAACCATCTAATTGGGTACCGCTTATTGATACATACATCAACAAGGGTAGCCTTTGATATGGCGCACTGATAGCCCATAGATTTGTGAAAATCAATCGGATGGATCTAAGCAGAAACCCTAGATTCATATTTTGGTCAGACGGACTTCTTCATGACAAATTGCGAATTTGGCCAACTGCCGACACCACCGGCAACAACTTCCCATCCTTCTCTCCCTAGTTTGTTCAATTTCGCTTCAAGCTTTTTGTTATTGGAATGTCCTACCACCTTGTATTCCCACATAATCATGCTATCGGATGGGGGTATCGCTCTTTAATCCTGAGGCAAAGGGTAGCGTTCCGACTGACCCACTGCAACCCCTTGCAACTGTTGTTCCGATACAGAGGGGTTTCGGATAGCCCCTCGCAACTTATCCGAATCGGTTTGTTGATACATCGTATTCATCTCGGTTAATCATGGGGAACAGGAAATTAGTGATTATCATTATTTCAGTCATCACAATGATTGTTGGACTGATATCCATGTTCTATTTTTCTAACGAACTTGATAAAATAGGAACTTACGAATCGATAAATCTACTCTATATGTTGGTATCTCAAGCAGTATGTGGCATTGGATTGATCGGATTGATAGTAGGTTTGGGATTGAAAAATTCAAGTCCGGAGGGATCATTTTGAGGAGTAGATACTTCATCCCGCTTGTGTTGATTTTGCTTCCACCGGTAGGCCTGCTTGTAGGGGCGATCCTTGCCCAGCCATTATCAGAATGGTTTCCGCAAAGTGGGATTACTGACAATTATGAAATCGCAGGGGTTTTTGGTGGCCAAATCGGTATTCTTTGTGCAATTCTAATTATAGCGATACGGCTTGGTTATGATCTGAAGAGCGAGTGACTTTCGAATGGGTCCCCCTTTGAAACGAGGGGGGTCGCATGGGTACCCTTCCGATTACAATCTCAAACTCCTAATTGAAAAAAATCACCAATTAACAAAATTAGGCCGAAGGCAACTAAAGGTAAAATTGTCAACCAAAACCACATCTTCAACTGGTCATCTCCCATGGGGAAACCTCCTCTTGGCTTGGTAATAAATGAATGGCCTACATTGATATTGCAAAACCTATAGTTCACGGGTAAGCGGATGGGGAGCCCTTACGATTATGAGCGAAGAATTGCTGTATTAAGCAGAAAAAGCCTTGAATGGATACTTGTATAATAACTGATGATGTCGGCAATTTCTTTATGTCTATAATCGATATGGATGAACATGGTTGTAGAGCAGTTAGTAGTGGCCACCGTCATTATATTGTACATTAGTTTGGAAATTGGAGTGATGACCTATGCTTTCAAAAATCTCAAAGAAAATAAGACCAAAACTGGTCGCAAGTTAATGCCTTGGAGTTCTATGGCCACCATTCAGAAGACGATGATTATAGGATTATGCTTGGCCCTGATTGTGTTTTTTTTCTGGTTGTATAATTACAGTATATTTGGGCCGGAACCTGGAGAGTTTTACAATCTCGAAATCGTATTAATTGGCTTATGTACTGCCTTGACTATATTTGGTAGTTTATGGATGGTCCGTAATTGATTATCAACTAGGGTAGCGTTCAATTGGAGTATCAGAGCTTAGCATAATCGATTAAAATACAAATCATTTGCCCTCATGTGGACAAAAATTGAATATTCCAGCAAGCTACACTGGTGATGTTTCCTGTCCTTTTGTAAAGGAATAATTAGTATAGAAAAAGGGACAATATTGCTATAATGAATATAGAAATTATTTCTGAGAGTAATCTCAAGAGTAGTGAATACAGTACCTGCCAAAATTCATAAGTAATCTGAATATAAGAGATTTATGAATAGTAAACTAGTCACGGGGGTATTGGTTACAATATTAATGCTTTATCTGCCATCTGGAGCCGTAAGTGCTACAAACGGAAATGATTCTCCTTATACTTATGATTCTATTATAGAGGCAGAATATGTACCACAATTTGGCTACAGTTTTGAAGAGATAGTCATAGCAGATTCGTCAGATGATTTATCTGATCCTACTGACTTAGAGTTTCATCCTGGAAGAGCGAATGAGCTTTGGGTAGCAAATAAGGCAACTGACAGTATCACAATAGTCCACAATACAGGATTAGAAAGTCAGGCCTCTGAAATTCGACTTGATGTGAATCGAAATCATTTCTTGGAAGAAGTCAGCGCAATTTCATTCGGCTCTTATCATCCTGAGTTTGACTGGCAATGGGGATCGGCCCAAGAATCTCTAAACACGTATAATGGACAAGGTAATCCTAACTATTTCATGGGTCCTGCTCTTTGGCCTTCTTCTCTTGATCACTTCGCAGTTGAAAATCAAAATAATGAGGGTGGTCTTCTTGGAAGTCACATAGACATGCTTCATGAATCTCCTTACGGAGTAGGAATCGCTCATGACTATGATAACGTATATTGGTACAATGATGGATACTACGGAGAACTTGTTAGGTATGATTTCATGATGGACCATGATACTGGAGGACATGAGCACTCAGATGGCGTAGTTCAAAGGTATTCCGAAATTCAATTAAATCATTCATATGGAACTCCAGGGCATATGGTTCTCAATAAGGAAACAGGCATACTTTACATTTCAGATGCAGGTGCAAATCGTGTCATCTGGGTGAATACTGATGATACAACATACCAAACTGAAGATATAATGAGCGACTCATCTAGATTAGAACCACTTGCCGAATACTCGAGCATTTCTGGAATTGAATGGGGCATACTCGATGAAGGTATGAGCAGGCCGTCTGGAATAGCTCTTGAAGGAAATCAATTATTTGTTTCACTTAACGGAAATAGTAGTATAATCTCTTACAGTCTTAATTCCGACGGTAAAAGCGCAGTTGAGGTAGACACAATAATCACCTCAGCATCTTCGATAATGGGTATCGAAATAGGTCCTGAAGGTCATTTGTACTACGTTGATAATGTAAGGAACGAAGTAGTAAGAGTTGATCCTGTTCTTGATGAAGATGGTGATGGGTATGACAATATTGATGATGAGTTATGGTTGAATAATGGCATTATACACTGGAATGATAAATTTCCAAATGACTCAAGTGAATGGGATGATATTGATTTAGATGGAATTGGAAATAATGCCGATTTGGATGATGATAATGATGGATGGCCTGATGTTGATGAAATAACATGTGGGACTGAAGATGGAGATCCGCTTTCAAAACCTCAAGATATTGATAATGACGGAATTTGCGCCTCTATGGATCTTGATGATGATGGAGATGGCTGGAGTGATGAAGAAGAGCAGAGATGTGGATACGGAGGAGAAATAGCAATGGCTAATAATTTCCCATCAGACATGGATAACGACAGAATTTGTGACCTGCTTGATGAGGATGATGATGGAGATGGAATACTCGATGATGTGGATGTTTTCCCACTTAACTCTGCAGAATGGTCAGATTTTGATAATGATGGAACTGGCGATAATGAAGATACTGATGATGATAATGATCAGTTATCAGATGTTTCTGAGATTCAGAATGGAACTGATCCATATAATCGAGATACTGATGCTGATGGTACCTCAGATTTTATCGATATTTTTCCATTAGATTCAACTGAGACGATGGATTCTGATGGAGATGGCGTAGGAGATAGCAAAGATTCTTTTCCTTCAATTTCTCGCTACCAATCTTCTAGTGATTTGGTAATTGATATATTATTAATTTCTATTATAATAGGATTAATTCCTATCGGAATATTTACTCTCTATAGACGAACAAATAGAGAAGATTAGTTATTATGTTAATAATTGAAAGACTATAAACACCGTCAAATCATATTAGTGACATGAGTGAAATCACATGCCCTCACTGTACCAAATCATTCAAAGTTGATCAGGCTGGTTATGCAGAAATAATTAGACAAGTACGGACTAGTGAATTTGAAAAAAACCTGAATGATAGGTTGGCTTCGGAGCAAGAAAAACATCAAATTGCGATAGAATTAGCTGAAGCCAATATCGCTAAAGAAAAATCAATGGAATTTGTCAATAAAGATAAGCAAATTCAGAGGCTAAAAAATGAATTAAAGGCATCCGAAACTAATATGAAACTAGCAGTAAGTGAGGCTACATCTCCTCTGGATAAGAAGATAATGAGTCTTGAACAGGAAAAAGATACACAAATTCTAAGATTAGAGAATGAATTAAAAGCATCTGAAACTAACATGAAACTAGCAGTAAGTGAGGCTACATCACCACTGGATAAGAAGATAATGAGTCTTCAACACAAAGTATCTTCAGCCGATACCGAGAAAGATCTTCTTGAGAAATCATTGAATGAATCTTTTCATACTCAAATACAAGCTAAGATCGATATAATAGATATGAAAGATGCAGAGATAAATCGAGTAAAGGATATGAAAGCAAAGATGTCAATCAAAGAAATAGGAGAAAAACTCGAAAAGTGGTGTGAAAATCAATTCAATATCCTAAGGCCTAGTGCGTTTCCAACGGCTTATTTTGAGAAAGATAATGATAATGTGAAGGAAGAAGATGAGGCACATGGTACAAAGGGAGATTACATATTCCGTGAATCAGATTCAAGTGGAGTAGAATTCGTATCTATAATGTTCGAAATGAAGGACAAAATGGAAGATACGCAAGGGGAAAAGAATGAATCGCATCTCAAGAAGTTGGATCAAGATCGTACAAAGAAAAAATGTGAATATGCAGTACTTGTATCTATGTTAGAGATGGATAGTGATTTGTATAACAGAGGGATAGTTGATATGTCACACAAATACGAAAAAATGTATGTTGTAAGACCACATCAATTCATTCCATTACTCACTTTGATTAGAAATGAGGCTAAGAAGTCTCTAGAAATTAGGAATGAGATGGCTGTCATGAAATCACAAAATTATGACATTGAAAGTTTTGAAAATAAAATGCTTGACTTTCAAGAGGGTTTTGGCAAGAATGTCGCTTCTGCTAGAAAAAATTTCGATACTGCAATATCCGATATTGATGCTACAATAAAGAAATTGGAGAAGATAAAGAAAAGCCTAACAACAAGCAGTAATCAATTGAGATTAGCAAATGATAAAACTCAGGATCTATCAATAAAGAAATTGACTAGAAATAATCCTACGATGAAGGATAAATTCGATAATCTAAAATCTTCTGAAGATGATAATTTCTTATGATAACCCATAAATAACTACAGTTCGAACACAAAGAGATATTTTTCTAGATACGTGACTTATACCAATTAATTCATAAAAAGCCATTTTGAAGATAGCTCTCTTGTATTTTTTATTTGGATAAACATTGTAAACCTAGATACTGAAGGGAGATTAGAAACATGAGTGAGAAGGCATATGACCTCTATGATTTAGAGGATAAGTACCAACGATCATTGGATGATTGTAAAAAATTTCTTGTTTCCAAGGGTAGAGTTGTAAAAGGTACCAAAATAAGTAAATCAAGAATTGATTATATGGTTTCAATAAAGGCCACTTGCCCACTTTGTGGTGCAATATTTAATGGCAAAAACAGTAATACTGAGCACATATTACCACTTGGTTTGGGAGGTAAAAATGTAGCTAATAACAAAATACAGTTATGCGTGGCATGTAATTCTGCTAAAAATAATTTAATTCAGAGTTATTTGGGTCAACCACCTTATTGGAAATATTATGATGATAAATGGAGCACAATAAAGAAATTTATTTTGTGGAGCGAATTTGTATCTGATGAGGGAATTAGGTTTAGCGATTGTGTCCCTTCAATGCATCAAAGGTTTCTAGATGCTCGATTTGGAGGTATTGAAGATAATATCAATGTTAGAGGATATGGTAGATTATCATCATGGAAGGTTGGCGATGAGCCGAATATAAATTTTGATCAAAGGAAAACAAAAAAGGTTCTAAGAGATCCTAAAGATAAAACAAAAAGTGGTTTCTTTTCTATGATTGAGAGCGGAATAGGCATATTAGGAGATAAAATATTTTCCGATAAAAAGAAAAAAATAAGACCAAAAACTAGAGTTCAAAATACTCAAGTCAAGGAAATAATTAATCTCCCAATTAAAGAAAAAGAATTAGAAACATTAGAAGAAGTAATCATCAAACTAGTGGGTAAAGACGAAATTACTCTTCAAAAACTTGGTAATAAAATATCAAAATATGAGAATAAAAGAAGTGGCGGAAAGGGAACAAGAGAGTTCTTTGCCACATATGGCCACAAAGGAACTATGAAAAATATATTAGAAAAAGAACTAGGGGATAAAATAGATATTAGCGGAGATCATCCTAATCTTCAAATTAAAATTAATAGTTTAGAATCATTAGAACAAGTAATCATCAAACTAGTTGGTAAAGAGGAAATAACTCTTCAAAAACTTGGTATTAAAATATCAAAATATGAACATAAAAGAAGTGGTAAAACAGGTACTAAGACATTCTTTACTACTTATGGGCACAAAGGAACTATGAAGAATATATTAGAAAAAGAGATGGGGGATAAAGTAGACATTAGCGGAGAGCATCCTAATCTTAAAATTAAAATTAAACTCTAGGATGTAACATATTATCTAATTTCTTAACATAATTCAAAGCTCAGTTTGATTTATACAAGTATCATTATTTGATTCAGAGTTTGTACCATTTGGACAAATGGTATTTATCCAAACTGTATCATTGAGATTTGTTGTAGATAAATTTGCTCCGAGTAAATTAGAATTACCGAAAGATGCATTTGAGAGATTAAGATTAGAAAGATCTAATTTAATTAAATAGGGAATATTGACGTAATTAAGACTAGCATTTGGCCCTAATAGCCAATTGGCCTCAATACCATAAGTTGTATTTAGTGCCCATATGGTCAATTCTTCACCAATATCTGATCCAGTAGAATCCCAATCAATACCTGCCCTACATGCCCAATCTATTGGCAATTCAACTGGGCAGCCAAATAGCCATCTTGCCTCCATTTCATTTAGATTTGCAGATGAGAAATTTGTTTGGTGGATTATACTTGCACCAATATATGCATTTGACAAGTTAGTACCTGATAAATTTGTGAAAGATAAGTCGACTCTATCAAATATGACATCAGTTAAATTATAATTTGAAAGATTAAAATCAGACAAATCAACTTGTGAAAAAATTGCTTCTGGGCCAAAAAGATAGTTGTCAGCACAAACCCATTCACTAGGCAATACATCAGGACAATAAATTATATTTGAAGATGATGTTAGTGATAAATTCATATCTGATAAGTCAAGATTTGATAGATTAGCCCCATATAATTTAGCAGTTGGCCCCACTAGATTTTGATTGAGACATGCCCACTCATCTGGTAGGCTAAGAGGGCAATCGAGTAATTCAATTGCTGCAGGATAAATCAGCGAAGTTGTAGAAAGATTAGTGTTCAAGAAATTTGCTTTGGAGAAATCAGTAAGATATACTGTTGCTTCATAGAAAGAAGAGTTGGTTAAAGTAGCATTAACAAAGCTTGATTGTTCTATTATAGACGAATTAAAATTTATATCAGTCATATTAGCATTATCAAAATTGATGGCGTTAAGCAAAGCACCTGAAAACTGTACTGATGATAGGTTTGCCCCAGTGAAATTGACCATCGTAAATTTAGAAGCAGAAAGGTCTAATCCCGACAAATCACAGTATGAAAAATCAAATATTTCACCATCTAATGGCGATAAATCAGGATTTCCATCTTGATCTAAATCTATAGTAAAAGCAAGTATATCACACCTATCAACAGTAGTGGATTCATAATATTCAAAGTACATATCGGATGCTTCAGTAGAAACTATCGTAACTGGAACAATTGGTCTGTCAGACCCACTTGTTGAAACTTTTGATAAATCTGTTATAGATTTACAACCTTCGATAACCACTCCAAATACAGTATGTACACCATCTAACCAATTAGCCACAACTCCTTCAGGAATTATGAAAAATTGAGATCCTCCAGAATTAGGCTGTGATGTTTTGGCCATTGATATTGTGCAAGGCATGTGTTTAAGGCCGTTATTTGCTTCATCTGGGACATTCCAATCCTTTTGGTCTGAGCATTGATTCTTTGATTTTTTAGCCCCATTACATATTCCATACCAATCAGCAGCATATCCTCCAGTACCATCAAGATTTTCAAAATCTCCTCCTTGAATCATAAAGTTAGGTATAATCCTATGAAATATTGAATCAGTATAGTTCCCTCCAGAAATGTGTTTTACGAAATTATCAGCATGATCAGGAGATGCAGTGTGATTTAATTGAATTTTAAATTCATATTTGTCTTCACCATGCACTACGTTAATTGTTACATCACTATATTCAAAATAAGCATTTAAGTTATCATTATTTTTTGAATTATCCATTGCATCATCATCTGAAGTACATCCCGACAGAGGAACAAGAAGAAGGAGCAGAGTCAAGGCATATGCATTTATCTTCATATTACTTGCAATAGATAAAATCAATTAAACCCATTGTTTTGGTCAATAAATCATTCAGTATAATATTAGAGTTCCATTAATGAAAAATTACAATAAAATTATGTTGAATTAATTATTATTCAGATTAATATAAACACTTTCACTATCGTATTCATCTCACTGCAAAGTTCATTACACCGCCGCGGGAATATTCGAAGTCCATGGGTAGAACAGTGCCGACCTGGAGAAATAGAATTGAGCGAAGAATCGATAGTTGGATGCCTTTTAGAAGGGTTTTAAGACACTCTGAAAGGGCTGAATTTGATCGTATGTTAAATTCTATCAGAAGTCGTTCTTCTGCTTGTGGGATGCTTCCAGCTTCAGATGTTCTTGAACCTGCTTTACTTGCCATATTAATAGATATCAATACAAGACTCACCAAATTAGAGGAGGAAAAAAATAGCGATGGTTGAGGGCTGGATTCTCGACATATATCAAGATTCAAATTCTGAAGGAATGATTGTATGGATTAAATTAGACGATGGAAGAGTATCAAAGCACATATTTCATTGGTCACCCATAATACATATTGCAGGAAATTTAGATAATATTAGTGCGCTTGAAACTAAACTCAAAGGTATGGAATATGAGATATTATTTGGAAAAATGAATTTTTCAAGACAAATGAGATTGAAAAGTCATGAGTCCGGCAATACTTCAGAAGTTCTTGCCATCTCTATTTCAAGGCCTTCTAAAATCAAGCATGTAGCCGATGTGATTGCGGCAATTGGTAAATGGAGTAATTTTGAGATTTATTCAGTAGATCCAAAACCATCTCAAAGATTTCTACATGACATGAATACTCATCCATTTGGTAGAGTAAAGATTTCGAATAATGAAATAATATCTCTTGATAATAGAAATGATTCTCATTGGAGTCCTCCCCCATTAAAACAAGCAATACTGAAAGTAAATTGTAAAGATAGACATGGTAAACGTAGTCCAAATGGGATAGTAACAGGAGTGACGATAATTGACATGGGCCTTGTTGGTTCTAATTCAAAGGGAAATCCAATTCATATTCAATTAAGTCCTGAACGGAATCAAGATGAATTTCTATATGAAGTTGAAAGAGCCATACATTGGATTAATCCAGACGTCTTGATTACAAACAAAGGTGACAGTATAGATTTTCCAGCCCTCATAAATATTGCATCCAGACAAGGAAGAGAATTACAGTTTAGTAGAAATAAACGTGGTACCAATATTAGGAGAAAGGCGATTACAACATTTAGTTATGGAAGAATACTGAGATCTGATGCATATCATGCATTAGAGGGGAGAATACATGTTGATATGGGTGCTTCTTTTATTGGTAAGGAAGGTGGTTTAGAAGGACTTTGTGAACTTGCAAGAGTATCGGGGATTCCTGCTCAAGATCTTTCAAGATTATCGCCTGGTTCTGCAATTTCGGCAATGCAAATAAAACAATCAATGGAAGATAGTGTGTTAGTTCCATGGAAAAAAAATAGACCTGAAGATATGAAAACTGGTACACAGATGCTAATATCAGATAGAGGAGGTTTGTATCTAGATCCTCGCCCGGGAGTTCACAAACAAGTGTATGAATTAGATTTTGCAAGTCTATTTCCAAGTATTATAGCAACTAGAAATATTAGTCCAGAAACAATGAATTGTGAATGTTGTAAGATTCCAAATGGCAAAGAATTGCGAACAGGTAAACTGCCCCTACCCCCCAATATGGCTTTAGAAGAAATTGAAAGACGTAAAAGATCAAATCAGGATCTTCAGTTATTAGTTCCAGAACTAGGAATGCATACATGTACCAAAAAATATGGATTCTTGGGCAGAGTTGTTGCACCAATTATTGAGAGAAGAAAGCATTTGAAATCAAGAAGAAAATCAAAAGGAGATGTTTGGGATAGGCGTCAGAATGTTCTGAAATGGCTTTTAGTGACTTGTTTTGGCTACACTGGATACAAAAATGCCCGGTTTGGACGCATAGAATGTCATGAAGCGATATGTGCATGGTCACGTGAGATGATAATAGATGCAATGCATGATGCTGAAGAAGAGGGTTGGGATTGTTTACATGCAATTGTAGATTCAATTTGGCTTGTAGACTTGCAGAATAGGAGTGAAAAAGCACGTAGTGAATCAATATCTAGATTAATAGATAATATTGAAACTAAATCTGGAGTACCAATAGAGCTTGAAGATGTGTATGATTGGATAGCATTCGTACCCAATAGAACTACAGGAGTTGGCGCTCTAACTAAATATTTTGCATATGGAGCAAATGGATGGAAAATAAGAGGAATAGAGTTACGTCAGCACTCAACTTGTCAATGGATCAAAAATCTTCAGAAGAGTATTTTGGAGGAGTTACGTATAGGGCCACCAAAAGATGCTATCGTACGTTCGATGAAGTTATTTAATGAAGAAATATCCAATCTTAAGAAAGGTAAAATTACCCTATCTGAACTTATCATAGCTAGAAGAGTTAGGAATAAAGCCGGACAGCACAAAGTACTGAATTTGACAGCTGCAGCACTACTTAGAGAATTAGACCTAGGACAAAACACACATCCAGGTAGAAAGATTAGGTTTGCTGTTGTAGGGCAAGGCAGAAGAAATCCTTCTAATAGAATCAGAATGGCATCGGAAATTAAATCAGGAAAAAAGTCTATATTAGGACAAAGGGGGGATATTAGTTACTATGAAGCACTTGCTTTACGTGCTGCTTCTGCACTTTTATCTCCATTTGGAGTGTCAGAAGAAGAGTTGGCTTCGGGTGGATCGGTCCAAACGACTTTGGATATGTGGTCAGGAACTGTAAAGTCTTGAAGGGAAACTTGTGGATTTCTCTTTACTAATGGTTCTGCAGTCATACCTATTGAATGTAATTTAGCTGTAATTACACCTTTTGATTGTGAAAGAATTGTAAGTCTGTCACCCGCAGCATTCTTCAAATCCAACTTCATTGATTTGGATAGATATGGTTGCGCTTGATAGTTTACTGTTACTACTACTAATGAATTCCATTTATTCGCTATACTTTGAATATGAGCTAGGGATTCTTTGAGCATAGCAGAACCTTCGGCACGCTTTACTTGAGTATCCGCAAACATAGATGCTAAATCAGAAATAACAATCAATCTTCCTTTGACTAAATCATCATCATCAGTCTCAGAATCTAGTCTTTTGACTATTTCTGCCATCTGATGGGCTGTGAATCCCCTACAAGCATGTAAATTATCCAAAGCCTCTATTCCGCATTTTTTACGTGCTAAAGGACGTATTAGAGTAGAGGGATCAAGTCCCATTCCTCCATCAATCCAATGCACGGGCCTTCCTTTGGCTAATTCTTCACATATCATATATCTAGTAAGATACCTTGTGGAGCGTTTTGAACCTTCTATTAGTAGCATATCTCCAACTTCTGGACTAGGGAGTTTTGATTTGAGAAACCGTATTCCCCATGATACATTTTGCTGCTCTATGGTCATAGTAATAATTTATATTATCTCGGCGGTATGATGAACTTTTCTTAAAAATATATAATATTACAGTATTATCATAAGCAGAGGTATCAAGATTATATCTATTCGTTGAGCCGGAGTAAATATGAGTAAGTTAAAGACCATGATTATGGCATTAATTATGTTAACATCAATACTATCTGGATGTACTTCTTCAGATGTTTCTTCAGATGTAACTGACCTAGAACAAAAGATTAATGATTTGCAACAAACAAATGATAATTTATCTACTCAACTAGAAACAGCAGAACAAAATCTTGAATTGTTTAACAATCTTTCATCTGAGTTGCAATCTTCCCTTACATCGATTAATATGACTGTAGATGAATTAAATATTCAAATTACTCAGAATGGCATTATGATAAGTAATATTACAAATCAACGAGATTCTTTACAACTAGATTTAGATGAAGCCATACTATCAAATTCTTCAATAATTTCAGAATTAGAATCTCAGTTAGAATTGTTAAATCAACAAATTTCTCAATTAAATTCTAACAGTACCCAATTAGAAGATCAATTAGAAGATGCTATGGAAGAAATATCTGATTTAACAAGTTCATTAAATGTAATAACTGATCAGATGTCTAGAATAATGTATCAAACCTTCACAGATGTAAATGGTTGCCCTCTTTCTGACCCTACTCAAAAAATTAAGATAGGTCATGATAATAATGCTAATGGCCAATTAACTGGTAATGAAATAGAAATGATAGTTGGGAATTGTGCTGGAAACTCAGGAGTAGTTGCAAGCATTGGCAACACTGGAGGATCTCCCAGAGATGCTGATATTTCTCAAGCCGTAGAAATGGGCGGAAATATATATTTTATAGCAGATGATGGCGTTCATGGGACTGAACTTTGGAAATCAGATGGGACTCTTGGAGGAACTATGATGGTTATTGATTTGACACCTGCAATGTGTGATACATGCACAAATATGGATACTGACATCAGGGAATTGGTTGCCGGAGATTCACATTTATTTTTTGCTGCTAATACTCTAAATAATGGATTTCCTGATCCAATAAGAGAGTTATTTGTTAGTGATGGTACAGAATCTGGAACTGAAATGGTTAAGGATTTATTCGATTGTCCAACATCGACAGGAGACATAACTATTGATTATCGAGGAGTTAATTCTTTAGTAGCAATACCAGGTTCTAGTTATGGAACACAAGGGCAAGATCGAGTAATATTCTCTGGATTTAGTTGTTCAATGGAAAGTTGGTCATGTAACGGAGAAGAGCCTTGGATTTCTGATGGCACATTATCTGGGACTCTGGAAGTTGACAATATTAGAGTTGGAGATACTTCAATGACGACTGCTGATGGACAGGGGGCACTTATTGATATCATAGGTAGTCAACCAAGAAGTTTCTTTCAATCAGGAGAAACAATTTATTTTACTGCAGATGATAATGAGTCAGGTAGAGAAATATGGAAATTTGATTTAATACAGACATCTTCCACTGGTGGAGACATGGTTAAAGATATTAAAACAGGCTCTTCAGATAGCTTTGATATTGGAATGGCGGTTGAGTTTACTCAATTTGGAGAAGATGTTTACTTTGCTGCTGATGATGGAATTACAGGTGTTGAATTATGGAAAACAGATGGGACTACTTCGGGTACAATCCTAGTGCGAAATGTAGATTTAAATTCTAACTCAAGTAATCCTAAACATCTAACTGTAGTTGGAGATGACCTGTATTTCACAGCAAATGATGGAGTGCATGGGACTGAGCTTTGGAAGTCGAATGGTACTTCAGTTGGGACTGAAATACATTCGGATATTTCAGAAGGCTCCAATAGTAGTAATCCTAAAGATTTAATTGCGTTTTCGAACAATCTTTACTTTGTGGCACATAATGGTTCGAATAATGTTGTTATGGCAACAATGGGAAGTATAACTACTGCGTTTAATCCAATGGGACTTAATATTACAAATCCATCAGTTGGAACCATTTTTTCTGATTCTATTTACTTTACTGCAAATGAAGGATTGTTTCAAATTAATCTTATTAGTATTCACCCAGGTACAAATCCGGTTCTTTTTATTGTTCCAGTTGATCTTCATGCTTGGAATGAGGCGCCGGAAATTCTTGTTGCAACAGATAATGAAATAGATAGTGAGAATATATTATTTCTAACTAATGATTTTAATAATAATCCCAATTCTAGATATTTATTCTATCATTGGGATAATTCTTATTCAAATTTACATTATGTTTGATTACATAAAACTAAATTCGTCAGAATTAAAATCGGGCCAAAACTAATCATCTATGGTACTATCCAAAGCATATGGAAGAAGAGTGGTGGGATTCGGGAGAGTCAGGAAAAACACCTCCAGATGAACCTAAAAATGAGGTAATTGGTAACTCAGAAAAAGTTACTAACACATTATCAGAAGAAGTGAATTTAGATTCGAGAGAGTCGGGAAATACTCCTCTAGATGGACCTAAAAGTGTGGTTATTGGTAACTCAAAAAAAGTCACTAATACATTATCAGGACAAGTGAATTTATCAAGCGGTAATCAATATACTGTTTGGGATAACAATGAAAATGAGAAGAAATTTGTATTTCCATCTTGGGCTTGGTTCTTAGTTGGCCTAATTATAGTACCAGTCGTACTTTCCTTTACTACATCATTATTGAATGATTACACTAATTATCAGGAATACTACGCTGATCGACACTCTTCAAATAATGATGATGTGACGATTAATGAAGATTTATTTGATGTTTATAGATTTGATTTAGGACGGGGTTTTGAAGATGCATTCTTATCTAATGATTATTGGAGCATAAATGCAGAAATTGAGAATAATAATCCTGATGATTATTATTATTGGAACTGTAATGTTGATGTAGAGAATCAAAATGCTAGAGTAGAAGAACGCGATGATAGTGAAGGTAAAATTTGGATGAAGTGTGTAGTAAATAATTGGAATGAAGACTTTCAGGATGAAAAAGTCTACTTAAGAGTAAATGGTAATTCAATATATGTAGCAACGCAAAGTGACAATGTTCCGATTTATGTAGGCTATTGGTATCAACATGGAGAAAGTCCGTTTGTCTTTGTTTCATGTATGCTTTGGCCGATTGTAATAATTGGTGGATCAATATTTGGATTTGTAACACAAAGAAGGGCCCTTGCATATGGATTGATGACTTTTACAGGATTGATTTTTGGAGCTTTCTTACTATTTTTCATGTTGTTAATGATGTATGGCTTCTAATCTAATTATACTTTTACAAGTATTGTTTAGACTAAATTTTTCCTTAGTTTTCAAAGTCACTTAATAGTTTATAACTATGAAAAATCTCAGCGGATCGATGCAATTTAGGGAGATAAAATTAGTTTGTATATCTAACTAGATTATGACATTAATGGTACTGCTGCCATTACTGTCATAGTAAATGATACGTATCCTAAAATTAAGAAAGTCAATATTTGTCCTGAGTGCATATACGTCTCTGAGGTTAATCTACTAATGAAGGAGTGTTTGAATTTCTAAATTTAGCATAAGTACTTTTGTTTAGATGCTACTCTATTTTATTCAATAAAAATATTTGAAATTATTTTTTTAATGATTTGTAACCATTCATTATTGCAGACACTACTAGAATAGTTAGTGCAACCATGACCAACCATGAAAATACATTGAACATTGCTGACATATTTTCTATTTCTGGAAGTATTGAAATTGTAGTTGTGGCTACTCCTACGCCAAGAGTAGACTGTACTCTAAATGCCAAGGGTAAGTTAGTAAAGGATCCCACATTAGAAACTTGAGTTAATACCACATAAGACCAAATCATGGCACCAATAACCCAAACATAAGGAACTGCTGAATATCCGAATAAGACCAACTCAATATCTTCAACATATTTTCCTGACACTACGAGAATTAATGTCCATAGTACTGCAAAACCGATTAGAGTAGGAGTTTGCTTAATGGTATCAAAAAATCCTGTATTTTTATATTCAAAATTACTATTTTTGTCTTCATCTTGTTTTACTTTTCTAGATTTTGGAATGATATCAACCAAATTTTCCATATCTGTGATTAATTTTTCTAATTCTTTTTGTTTTACTTCTAACGTGGCAACTCTGAGCCTAAGGCGTGCAACTTCTTCATCATCAACAGGAGTTTGGTTACTTATTGCTAATATTACATCGATTTCATCCATTATTTTTTGTATGGCAATACGTTGACGCTGCTCTTCAAAGGAGTCTTTAGCCTGAGATGCTGCTTTGGAGGAAGCGACAGAAATTTGTTGTCCCGTTTCTGAGAGTTTCTTACTGAAATCGTTCAATAATATCTTTCCACTCTTAGAAAGTGATTTCCAATTCTCTTTCCAAGAATCGAAATTTACGCCTTCTCCGCTGTCCTTCACATGCCTCAAAAGAGGTTGTTACATTTGATACATTCGTAATTTTATATTTATGCTATTTGGAAATTATATGAGAGGATTTCAATTTGATATTTTTCCTTCATTCTCTAACATTAATCTGAATTCGAATACGGATTGTATTCTTCTGTCATATCTTTGTACACTAGCAAGAATTACTTCTGCTACCCATTCAGGATGATTCTTTGAAACTAGTTTTTCCATAATTTCATCCAAAGTAAGGGCATGGAATGGTCTTTCTCCAGTTAACATGCGCCAAAGAGTTTGACCTAAGCTGTATACATCTGTAAATCCGCCAGATATTCCATCCCGCCTTTCTGGAGGGGACCATCCTTCTGACATGCCTTGAGATAAGCTGACATCAGATCCTGCATCTACGCCCTTAGCAAGTCCAAAATCAATTATTATAGCCCCCTTATTGGGCTCGATAATTATATTTGCAGGTTTTATATCTCTATGATAAACTGGTACTTCTAAATCAGCCATATATTCTAGTGGATTACATATTTGGCTCATTGTTGTAATTGCTTCTTGAATTGTAAATGTTCTATTCATTTTTTGAAATGTATCGATATCATCTTTTAGAGATCTTCCTTCTATAAATTCCATAATCATTACAACAACATTTTCACCATTATCATTTTGAATTTCTCCAGAATCTATGTGTTTTGGAATGCGCGGATGATCCAGATTACTCAATATTTCAGATTCATCTAATAATCTTCTATTTACTTCTGGAAGTGGATTAATCCTACTTGAGGCTGCTTCTTTCCAAACTACTCGGGAACCACTGATTACTTCATTAGAATTGTATACATTGGCCATACCCCCAACGCCAATAAGTTCAGATTTTTTGTATTTAATCTCAATATCTGAATTATTCTTTCGAGAAATATTTATACCGTTTCCGAATAATATCATTTGCCTTTTAGCATATTTTTTAATATTTTGAGAATAAACCATTATTAATTTAGAAAATCTCTTTGATTTTTCTTGAATCCATCCAATTGATTTTTGAGATACTCCCGGGAGATTATTGGTCCAGACTTTTAGGATTTTCTGAATTTTCTTTAAAATTGGATAAGTTTTGTGATAGATAACAGTCAATAATTCTAGAATCCAGTTTAAAAGTATCCAAAATTTGGCTACTAAATATTGAATAAATACTTTAATTTTAATTCGATTTTGTTCTTGACTTATTTGTATTAGAATAAAAATAATTGATAAAATTACTAAGAAAATTTGTATTCCAAGTTCATTAAATCCGTGCTTAAATGTCCAGATAAATGGTGTTTCCAAATTAATAAATGTATAATTTCTATCACTTAAAAATGAAAGAATAAGGCAAATTAATATAGATGATGAAAGAGTAATAACTAGAATTTTTAGATAATTAAAAACGGCCTTAATTTTATCTCTAATCCTTTTCTGACTAAGTTTGATAATAAGGAAAATAGATATAATTAGTGCAGCAAAAATTTGGATTTCGAATTGACTTAATCCATCACTATAATCCCAGATGAAGGGGAGATTTATTCGACTTGATATTAGCCTATTGTCATAATATGAAGGAAGAAAAACGAGTCCCATAGAAATAATTATTGAAAGAATTAAAGTTACAATATTCCAACTTTTTCTGTTACGTTTAGAAATTCTTCCTTCGGGAAGATCATCGTCTCCCGCCTCAATCTCTTTTATCCTCAATTTCATTTCTTTCTTTAATTTTGATAATGCTTTTTTCTTAGATTTTGAATTAATTTTAATCTCTTTTTGATTTACTTCATGTTTATCCGAGATATCATTAAGGTTTTCATTAACCTTATTTTTCTCTGAATCCATACTCTATGGTGAGTGGTTGAGAATATGAGCCCTTTGGAGAGTGCTAAAAAACGTACTAATGTAAATTTTTAAGATAATCATAACGTTCAATATGCAAAGGTAACGCGAGCCCTTCTTTATTGATTCTAAAGGAATGGGGTGGCCATGTCAAATTCTTTCATTCCCAAATCCTGATAGATTTGGGGCATTACTCCATTCTT
>Ga0209223_10002449_pt1 | contig 18568 bp, 19 predicted proteins | sample COG_06_FD_184750 | JGI IMG/M metagenome (GOLD analysis project Ga0209223, IMG submission 184750) | Pelagic Microbial community sample from North Sea - COGITO 998_met_06 (SPAdes) (version 2) | ecosystem: Environmental > Aquatic > Marine > Neritic zone/Coastal water | place: Helgoland, sampling...
AATTAAAAATCACAAAAATGATATGAAAAAGGCCGTGAAAAATATGGCCGATTCTCTTTAAGTTAAAAGATATTTTGTCGCCTAAAAAACAAATATACTATCCTTTCAAATCGGAGACTTTTAAGCCTACTATTTAGAATCATGTGAGAATAAGAAAACAATGAAATTATGAAACCAAACAAATTTCTATTACTTCTAATTCTGGTCTTTTCGGTTTCTTTTTTTAAAATTAATGCAACAGAAAATAATAGAGATTTACTCTTATCAAATTCCCGCTTATCAGATTCACTCTTATTAGAAAAATATACAAGGCATGTTTACTCGCTAGAGTCCATACTGCGCAAAACTGATAACAACAGACGTTTTTTAAATATGTCGGATGATTATTGCGATTCAATATTGACTATTGATATGGACAATAAAATTGCAATTGAATACCTGAAAAGAAATGATCTCATTCGTTCTACTTGCGATCAAAATTTAAATTATCGTATTCGCATTTACTCCTATTTATCTGGAATTCCATATTGGATGGGATTTGCCGATGACCCAATAGAATATGCTTATGACGATGCTATAGGACAATTACTAGACGCGAAATATTTTCAGCTCTATAACGGCTCCTTAGGCAATGCGAATTTGACATCTATAATTATAAATAATAATTGCGATGATGAAATGTTTGAGATTGGCAATCAAACCTTTATTAAGAATTCCAATCATTTCATTTTACCTAAACATAATATTCAAGGGGCTCTTGGTATTACGAAAACCGTTCAGCTAATTAATGGCGATTTATCTGAAGATGATCTTTCCTTGTTATGTACTAAGCTCAATTTAGACCAGTTAGGTGTTTTTAGTATGAGAAATGTAGATGTAATTAACGAAGAAATTTGGTTAGTAGAAACAACATTTCAATTATTTGATGCGAAAAGAGGTATTTCAGATTCCCTGGCTTATACAGGATTCTCTGTGGATAAACGATCTGCTTCCATTATCGATATTCTTGTTAACATTTTACTTTCTATTCTAATAATTTCCTTGCTATCTATAGCCTCCATAGCTATGTTTAGATTTCAAACATTACGATTTATATCGAAGCGAGAATTATTTAAATTATGCTTGGAACAGTTCAATTATGTTTTAAGATGTTTTCCGATTCCAATATCAGTTACAATTCTCATTATCACTGCACTCACAACAATAGCACCTGAAGCTCCTGAACATTATTTAGAATTTAACTCAAAGCTTTGGGTAGTGCTTTTGACAATTGGCATTTCTTTATTTCCAATCACCTTAAACTTATTTTTCGTAAATCGATTGAATTTAGATGGGTTTCATACTATCAGAGGATACCGACTTTTTTCAGTCACATCGATTTATTCAGGGAGCTTAATATTTAGCCTATTTGCTTATGTGCAAACAGGGATATTCGACTACACGGAACAGTTGATCGTTTTAATACATTCAATCATAATAGGAGATTTGTTAGCCCGTTCCTATTTTCAATACTCAGCTGTTAATAGTTACGTAAGTTCTTCTAGATCTGGAATTTTAGGACTAATTATAAGCGCAGGTCTGCTTACCCTTTCCAATGGATTTCTTATCACTTCGTACAATTTAATAAGTGCTATTATCGGCTTATGTCTAATATCTACGTGCTCGATCATACTCTACGTTTATACTAGACTGAGCTCAGCAAAAGACAAAAACAAAATCGCAAATAATAATGTAGCTGAAGCATTTACTGATATTCCATTTGTAAGCTCTTTGGTTGATCCAAAAGTTGATATTTACGAAACAATTCAACGATTAAATTCTGATAAAGAATTAAACGTAATGCTTATTTCTGGACATGCCGGAATAGGTAAAACTCTTTCGATTAATACCGCAAAAAAATATTTTATAAATGCTGGGTGGGATTGGTATTACGGCGATTGTGACGAAGTTCAAAAAGACATGTCGCCATCATTTGAACCCTTCCTGGAAGCCTTTAAAGGTTTATTAGCAATTGAAGAGTTCTCAGATAGAGGAGAACACCTTGACTCTGTTATTGGTTCCGCAGTTGAGATTGGAGCAACTTTATTACCCGCTGACCCTTCAGGATTTATTAAATCTTACAATCGAACAAGTGCAGAAAAGATGACTGAAACCTGTATTCAGATTATCGATAACCTTGAGAAAAAAGGTAAAAATCTCGTCTTTGTAATGGAAGATCTACAATGGATTGATTCTGAGAGTTACGAATTATTTAAGTTGTTTATAAAGGTTATTAACAGAAATAAATTTGCACGATCAAAAGTCACTATTCTACTTTCTATCAGAGAAGATGATTTTATTTCCTACCGCGGACCAAATAGTATTCAATTAAAAGATGATTTGCAAAAGTTACAGGCACAAACATCTAATAAATTTCTAGTCCATGAAATTATATCAAATAAAGACTTTAAGTTGTTGGACTTCATGCTATTTATCAATAATACAGAAAGCAAGATTAGGCTTCAGAGCGCTACACTAATCCAAGTAAACCAGCTATTTAACTCGGCTTTAGATCAGATTAAAGTAACCCCTCGGTATATTTTAAATACAATTGAAAAATGGATACTTCAGGGTGTTTTACAAGACACAAAAGATGGTTTCAAATTGATTAAGCAAATTTCTATTGATGACCTACCTAGTGAAGCAGGTGCGGATGTATATTACCATGAAATTATTTCAAATTATGATGATAAATGGGGGAGATTATTAGAAAGTGCTGCAATTATAGGAATGACATTTGATGCAGATATTCTTGCTAAAGTTTGGAATTACGAATTACTTGAAGTGCTTGGTTTCTTAGAATTAGCAGTTAAAGACAAACTTGTTGTAGATATTTCAAAGGAGGATAATATTTTTGTTTTTGGTGAAAAAGATAAAAATGGAACTGGGAAAAGAGTCATCCATGCAATAAAAACTTTCTACCAATCATCCGATTTGAATAATTCGGAAAAACAGATTAATATTGAGTATAACAAACGATATGTTAATTTACATGGCGAAATATTAGATGATTTATCAAATCAAAGCACAGAAGAACTTCTTATCTTTTTAAAACGGCTATGTTCTCTAATATCAAGTGACTATTACCTAAATTATACGCGGGTAATTATTTTTGAATTAGTTACAAGACTAGTCGCCCAAGAGTTATTTGAAAAACTACGTTCTGTTGTTTCAATACTTAATGGCTATCAAGAATTGGATAACGCTGGTAAGGTAATAGAGTTTATTGTTGCAAAATCATTGAATGAAGCAACTACCATTTCTTTTGACTCTGTTGACTTATCTGATTACGAGGCCTCAACCTTAACCTATGATTTACTTTTACTCCTTGGACTTTTAGAACTAGATGAAGGAAAAGTTATAGAGCTAGCAGAAAAGGATCTGTTATACTTGGAAGACGAGTTGATTAAACACCACTCAGACAATGTAGGTGTGTTTCTAGCAACATTGTTAGCAAATGCTAGATTCCAAAAGAGTGATTTCAAAAATAAAATGGAACTGATAGATCGTTATAACGATCTATTAAGACCAAATATCATTGGACAGTATATTCACCTATATAACTTAATAAACCTCAAATATCAGAGGAGTCAGATAACCCCGGATGATACGGAAAAATTAAATTTAGATTCTTTAGAACTCCTTAATGACGTAAAAAATGAACCTCTACTAGAGTTTCTCAAAGTCAAGGTATTTAATCTTCGATTGAAAATTCTATCATTCATTTTAGAAAATGACGATCAAGCAATATCAGAATTTAGAGCTGCTGTCATTAAGGATTTTGAAAAGAAGGATTACAATTGGATCAGAGTGGTGTTGAACTTTTTAAGTTCTTATTCTGCGGATGTTTATTTTAAAAAGTATTATGAAGAAGCAAAGTTGCTACTTGAAGATTGTAAGCTAATTACCTATAAATATATTGACGAGAAGGCTTGGAATAAATTAGTCGATAAACTTTTAACTGCTAATAGTAGATTTGAACTATCACAAGGTAATTTGAAAATGGCATTGCAGTATAGTCAGAATAATTCAAAATTAATGATTAGCAATAAACGAAAGGGCAGTGTATCATACCGAGAGACCTGTACTAATATAGCTAAGATTTATGAGGCCATGGGTGAAGGTGCAAAATCTATTGAAAAAAGATTGGAATCTATTGAGCTATTAAAGAATAATATGACGGGCGTACACGCAGCTGATGATATCTACAAGAAGGAACTCTCAGTGGATTACAATAATATTTCTCACGTTTATCGAAACCACTTAAAAGATTATGACAAAGCATTGAAATATGCTAAATTATCATTGGACTTCAAGACTCCCGATGAAGGTAAAAGCTATGGGATATCTGTTTACATGGTAGGGCGGGCCTACGATTCTCTAGGTCAATATGAAAACGCTTTATCCTCTTATAATGAAGCTAAGCAATACATTACTGGTGACTTGCCAAGGGATGTTTATCAAAAAAATGTTTTAAACTTGAATATAGGTATAGCTATGGTTCAATTAAAGCATTCCAATTCTCAAATCGTTTTAAACAAGGCAGTTAAATCCTTACGATCAAAAGAAATGGAAGTTTATTTAACCGGTGCAATTAAAGAAAGATTAAATTTTGCCAAAACATTTTTATCCTAAAAAATATGCTTATTTATATAGATCTAGATGGAGTACTCGCTGATTTTGAAAGCGCGATGGTTGAAATATTGAAAAAACTGGAGTTAATTATAAATTGAATCTCTGTTTGATTTTGCAGAGTTTGAAATTCTTTTGAGTTAATTAATTTCAATTAGATTTTTAAATCCTCCATTGTCACTATTCCATTTTTCTGAAGTAATTAAATTCATTATTAGTGTCTCGAAAAAATCAAGTTTTGGATTTTTTCCTTTAAAGGTGTTTTTTATACTTACTTCCTTTTCCTCCAGTTTTTCGAATATTAAATCAATATTAGAATTCTCAATGGACATATTGTACCATTTGATATTAGGAGATTTATTTTTCACCTTTACCTTCTCAGCAATTTTCATATTTATCCTTCCTCGTGTACCATTGTTGTTTGGAAATGATTTTTCAAACTTCCCAGACTTATATTGATTATATTCTATTTGAAAATTAGATGATTTACCAACATATACTATGTTCTCATCAACTGTAAAAAAATAAACCCCCTTTTTACCTCTTTGAACTTTGTTTGATTCAAATGTTATAATAGAAGATTCATCTGTTACGTGGTTTTTGAATAATTCAGAGAATAAATGATTTGTATTTCTTTTTTTTTGTTTCTCTAAATAAAAAATTGACTTAACTAGAATTTCGTAAGGATTATTCAATAATTTAGAATAAGAATCTATTATACCTCCTTTATAAATACCTTTTTTATGTAGTTCCTCTAGAGATTTTATCATTTCTGAAGATAGTTTTCCATTATTAATATAATTCTCTAGAAATACATTTGATAGTTTTGATACTTGAATTTCTGCTTTCCCCTTTGATTTTACCGGGGTATCAATCCAATCATTTATATCTATTAATTTATTTTCATTAAGTCTTAGATTAGTATTAATTACATTCAAACCATCTATTAAAAAAATAAAATTTCTGTTTAAACCATTAATGTTAATAATATCGTTTTTATGATTTCTAAAGTCACAAATAAACTTACCCTTTATTTTAACTGAATCTCCTTCTAAATATTTCATTATTCAATTTTAAGGTATTCTAGTATACTACTCCAATTAGGATATTGTTCACTTCCAAAATGAATCCATTCTCCATTGAATTCTGAAGCCCCGTTAAACCTCCTGTCATCAATAAGATAATCTCCTATCATTAGTTGTTTGTGGTGACAAAGAATTAATCTTTTACGTATTAGTTTTTCATCAAAATGTTTTACTATCCATAATCTTTTATGTGTCCATGCATCAGGATTATCCCAAGGTGCTGTAGAAAGAAAATAAACATCAAATTCTGAATGATTTAAAAGGTTGTTTACAGATTCTATCGAACCTTCAATTGGATCTAAATTTTCATAAACACCAGGTAATTTATCTGGTCTTCCCTTGTAAGGGGTAACATTCCCAAGAGGATGTTCCTTTTTACCCTTATCAAAATCAGCTACTACACCATCAAGATCTACGTATATAATTTTCATCTTACTAAGATTAGATATTTTTTTTCCAATTATTTAATATAAAGAGTTCTTTATTTTCTCCATTTGGCATTCTAGCTATCTAATACAGAATAAGAACTCTGCCACTCTCTAACTTTATGATGTTATAGTCTACTCCGTTCAAATCATTAAAAATTGGAGTGATTTCTAAATTATTGGAAAAAAAAATCAGTGACAATCTATTTTGTAAAGTCGTTAAACTTTTAGAATATAGCTTGTTCAAGCTAACGATACCAAATTCGATCTCGAAATTTAAAGTATTCAAAGAGTCTTTGGAGCTCGATGAAACTGAATCAGGACTCCGACAGGATATTTTAAATAATGTCGAATATAAATCATCAGATATTGGTAATAATGTTACCTGATCAACAAAAAATTTAAGATCGCACAAAACGTTTATAAAATTCGCAACAAGCCATTGGCGTAACTCATTATCATCATATGAACTCAAGTTAATGTCATCTTGAATTAATTGATTTTTAAGTTTAATTATTATTTCCTTTGTATCCATAGTTGATTTTTCTAAACAAGACTTGTAAGTCTACCATTTTGTCAGATATAGTTAAATTTTATTGAAGATTGAACCGCATATAAAAACTCGTAAATCTTTAACAAAATCAAGCTTGTCTATATGATGGTCATACATATAATTATATCTACACTAGATGAAATAATAAATATTATGTAGGTGATTTTTACTTGAAGACTTTAAATGATAATAACTGAGATGGTATGCCTTTTATGGGTTTTGGTCCCCACCAGGTAATTCTAATGGTTGAATCAAATTTTTCCATGAAACTAGCATCCATTAGTTTTGGAAATCCTTCCAAATTAAAGTTTTTACTCACCTTCGGTAATGCGGGTAGATATTCAGTATCGCATCCATAACCATACAAATGGAGATAATCCAAATTATTGAATTGTCCAATCAAACTCATATCAGTTATGTTTCCATTCACAGACAAGTTTGAAACCACTTTCGTATTGAGAAATCCTAGTACGTCAGTGGGAGTTTTAAACATACTTAATTGAACCTCCGCCAAATTTGAACACATTTTAAGAGATGATAAATCCTTCAATTTTGGGCAATCTTGGATAGTAATCTTTTGCAGATCGACTAATCGTTCAATTCCTTCTAATGAAAGTAGTTTTGAGGTTTTTTCAATACTGACTTGGATAAGATTAGGGAACAAGTTTACAAACTCTTCTAAATTTTTCTGCTTAAAACCTGAAATTACACAGCTTTTAATCTTTGAATATTCAGTTTCATCTAACTCAGCATAAAATCTTCCTCGAGCTTGGATTCTACCCAACTCATCAAGACCTAAAAAAATCGTTTTCCTTGGATTAAATAGTTTTTCAATCATAAAATATCTTAATCATTATTGTTGTCATTGCCTTCGAAACATCCTTACACTATCACTTTCATTTTTATTCAAAGAGATATTTTTTGTTACTTAATTATTGTTCCATCTTTCCGATAAATCTCGACAGTTGAAGCTTTACCGCTATAGTCCAAATATTGACTCACCTCCATCTCTTTAGCTTTAAAATAAACTTTAGATACAAATTCCCAGTCGCCATCAGGCGTTGCGATATCACCGTTTTGATAACAGAAATCAATGGGTCGTGGCACTGCATCAGATTCAAATGTTTCAAAACTAGCGATCCCTCCTTTTCCTTCATCAAAGGTTGCAAGTATATTATCGACCTCAGAACTGTCACCGTGGCCTGGGATAGCTACATATCCTTCATATGGAATATCATCAGCCGCATCGCCAAATACCTCATAGAAGTCACCCATGTCCTTAGAGGTAAATTTTAAAACCTCTTTATTATTTTCATCACTAACCACAAACCATAAAGCATCATTAGCTAATCCGCGAGATTCGTGGAACAGGTCAGGGCTATACATATCATCGATTATTCCTTCTTCTTCAAGATCATTGCGAACCTCCCATAATTCACTATAACCATTACTTTGCATTAAATCTTGGATAGCTTTTACTTGACTATCATTAAGTGAGTGTCCCATTGCCTCAACAGACCACCCATACATCTCTAATTTATATTTCATTTATAAATATTTTATCTGTTAAAATCATAGACTTCACCATTTTGTTTCCAAATTTTAACAAATCTATGTGTACCCCATGAAACACCTGAATCTATCTTTAGGTTCATTAGAATTATTTTTATTTAAATGTATCGGTTATTTCACTAAAAGTAAACTCCTTCTCATAATGACTTTCCCTACTTTCATAAATTCTTTCTCGCTAAAAGCGTCTGTCTTTGCATTGCTACACCAGTAACAAGCAAATGCTAAATTCTCAATTTCAGAATAATGTTTATTTGGATCTAATCTTTCAATCTCTAATGTCCTACCACGTCTCTACTTTAAAAATTGAAGAAATATATCCGTCAAATGAGAATAACCCCATTTTTTTTCATTCTCAGAATCAAAAAAAGTTATTTGATCACTTTCTTCGTAATGATCAAGCAATAAACCTTTGAATCCTAGAAATGGGCTGGCCACGACTTTTTTGTTTGCATTTTCTTCATACAAGTCTGGAAATAGCTTTTTAACCTTATCCGTTACATACAACTCATACCAACAACCCCCTTCGACTTCACAATAATATCCTCTCTCCCAGACTGATTCATCCCTATCGAGGAGACTTAGAGGATCTGATATTCCTTCAGGGTATTTATCATAATTAAATTCCATAAAAATTAACGGTTTATTGAATTCGTTAGGCGTTTTAAATACCCTAAGGCACTTTGAAAAGTTGACTCAATAAAAATCCCCTGGTGTTTGAATAATGCTATTCTGGTTTTACTTTTATTCCTCTCTATAAATTGATCAATATCTTTTTGAGTCTTGAAAAACATACTACTTCCTTTGACATTAAGTCCCAAAAAAATTTCGCTTGGAAAGTTCTTAAGATCTTTTTTATCCCATATAATTAGGAGACTTCTTATCAAGAATAGGGTCCAAAATGTAAATTTATGAACCATATATATTAAGTCATCATCATTATCTAAATCAGTATCGATATTTGTTATCCAATCGTTGATATTCAGACTCTGTTTATTTATAATGTTTTCTTCAATTAATTTCTCTATTGGTTTGAGCAAGTAATTAGAACATAATATCAGTTGTATTTCGTTAAAAGACTTACCCAATTTTTTGGATTTTAACTCTTCAACAGCTTTTGGAAAAAAACTTTCGTCATAAATGTCTTTAAATGAATCTAAGCGTTTGATTACAAAAGTTAAATCAGCCAAGTTCTTCTGTCTCAATATTATCCCTAAATCATAAATTTTACGATCTACCTCATTTAATATAGTTACATATTCATCTAATAATTTTGATGTAATTTTTACAGACTTCATATTGTTAATTTATAGTTTTAAACTTATTTTATTAATATCAAACCTTCTCCCACCCCTTCTTTACATTCTCTAATACCTCAGCAGCAAAAATCTCTTCAATCTGCTTCTTAGAATCTGATACCTTAATTTCTTTTTTAAGCATTTCTGCCCTACCAGCACTAAAGTCTGTATAATGGAATACATAGGCTGGATACTCTCCAGTTGCTTCCTTATTGGTTTTCCAAACCATAAACTTGCGAACCATCTTGGCGCCCTTGCTTATCTTAACATACACTTCTCTGGAGATAATCTCGCTTTTCTTTACATCGAGTTGTTTAGAGGTATTTGTATCTAAAGATATGATCTTTGTAATTTGAGACAAGCCCGCATCATCTGTATTGGGTTTTTTGTCTGTGCGCATCTTAACATATACCGGAGAAATTACACTGGCCATTGGCTGTTTACCCATGGCTGTATAGGTGCCGTCTTTGTAGCTCAAACACATTTTAGAAATAGCCCCTTTTGAGTTTTCTCCAAATACATCTAAACAACTAAACTCTACCACCTGGTTGGGTTCTGCCATGGTAAAAGCCACGTTAGATCCAGATACCTCAATATAACCAGAATCTACTTTTTTCTTTTCTAGTTCCTTGAGTAGTTTTATACGCTCATCTTCGCTGTAGCCGTTGCCTACTTTGGTTAAAAGTATATACTCATCTTTTGCTACACACAAGCCTACAAGTACTTCTTTGAGCATTCCAGCCCTGCTTCCTTGGCCTTCTGCAAAACCTAAAATAACAGCATCTAGGGTAATTAGTGGTTTCACCTTGTAAGTTGGTCCATTTTGTGAACGCACAACAATGCCTTCTTGGCCGCCGTCTTCTACAATTTCTTTGTAGAGCGCAGCAATATCTTTTCTGCTTTCTAAAAAGCTGTTTTTTACCGCATGTATAGATTTCCCTCCAGACAACACCGCGTTAAGCTTTTTGTCCAGTGCCTTAATGTCCATAGATATATCCTCCCCATCAAGGCTAAGCAAATCAAATGCTGCAAAGTAAATAGCTGCAGGTTTATCATCTAAGGCTGCTGTCATATCAAAAGAACGGGTACGCCCGCCTTCTTTGTGCAGATATAATTCTCCTGCCAACACAATAGCTTTGCATGTACCGTTAAGTAGCGCTGAGGCCTCTTTTAGTAGCGGTAAATCTTCAATAAAAGTACCTCCATGGTTTGTAAGTGTTGCTTTTTTACCATCAAAACTCAGAAGATAAAAGTGGCCATCGTGTTTAGTAGACACCCCGTAAGATTCTGCTTCTATGATCTTTGAGGTAATCTCCTGGGCTCCAACAGGCAGATACCTGGATGCCGTTTGACGTTTGTATTTTTGTGCGGTTTCTTTCATTTCAATCAAAAATTATTCCGTTGGTAAGGGTTTTAACTCCTGATCGGTAAGATGAAGGATTAAACAGTATTTGTCTCCTTTAATTCTGCCCTCTAGGAAGGCTCTGTAGGGCTTTCCACCATCATTCATAACCAAAGGTTCTTTACCTGATGCTCCGCCGCCCATCATCATCATAGCGTCCTTATCGTCTAGTTGTTTGGCCATGTCAAATAGAAAATCATAAGTAAGCCCGTTTATGTGCTTTAATTGGTATTTTTTATGAAATACCAGCTTGTTGTAAACCTTAGCCTTAGGCATAAGCTTGCCCGTCCAGTTTACAATACTCCCTCCCGTTATATTACTATCGTAGTACTTGGGTTCTCGCTCTTCTTTGAGCTCGGCGGTGGGAGAAAAAATCTTTTCAGTTTTTTTAACACTAAACACCGGCTTCTCATCCTCGTTAATATACACTCTAGATACATCCTCAATGAATTTACCAGTAAGTTCTAAATCAGATTCTGGGTCATTGGCAATAAGGTCTTCTGCCAATTTTGATGCAAGTTGCATCTGAAAATCAACACCCTCTTTGGGTTTTTCATTATACCTGGCAAGTAGGGTTTGTGTGCTGGTCTGGGAAGTGCCTTTTACCACACGTTTAGTAATCACCTTATCTCCAGATTCCATAACCATAGTAACAGATGGCTTTGGATTGAGAGATCTAAAGGTGATCTCTGCATCTCTTTTTTTATCGTTGGCTAGTTTTATATATCTAATCATATTTCTTTAATTAAAACATTGCAAAATCCATATTATCTTCTTCTACCTGTGTCTCTTCAGGCACTAATTCCTGCTCATTATCTTCAAGGCCTATAAATTCAAAGTCAGATTTCATCCCTGTAATGGCAAACACATCGGTTCCATTACTGATTAAAAAGGCATCATCACCCTCATAATCTGCCCTGTAGTTAAATACAAAGTAGTATAGCTTACCATTATTCAGTGCATTGAACAGGGCTTCCTTATTCTCATCAACCTGCAATTGATACACAGATTTTACGGCCATAGACAAATATTCATCTACAGTAGCTTTTCGGAGCATTACTTTTTGGTCATAGATAGACGATACTTTTTCTACCTTTTTCCCGTCGATGTCCACCCCTACCAATGTACTTTTAGAAACTTCTTCCCCTTTTGCATTCAGGGAAACCAATGCAGTAGATCCAGAAGGCATAACAAACTGACCTTCGGCTAAACCTGCTAGCTTACATTTGCTTCCGCTTTGATCAAATACCTCTATGGTAGACCAACCATAAATCTTTTTTCGGTCTACTTTTTTGAGCTCTGCCATTACACTTAGCCCATTGATTGAAAATTCTGCTTTTCTTGCCATTAAATTTAAATTAAATGCAGTTAAAATTTAACTAATATTAATCGGATTTACTAACCTCGTATTTTTCTCTCAATACTGGAGAACCGATAATAGCAAAAATAAATTTAATAACTTCTTCAATAAATCCAATTGATTAAAATTCTTTTTAAAAAAGAACTCTTATTTCAAATAAGTAGATACTTGATTAGATACTAAATTTAAAATATGGATGCAATTTTATTAGAAATTAAGAATAAAAAAGTTCGATTAGGACAATTACATGAGGCTCGAGCTATAGACGCACGTAATATTATTGAAATACAAAAACATATTACAGAACTTCAAATTGATATTGAAGAAAATAATTATGGGCAGCTTGGTTGGTTAGCATCATTATTTTGGCTTTCTATCGGGATATTGGGAGCTCTATGGATAAGATTCTGTTTCTTAGCTCTTGGGACAGGAAATAATGCAGATTATATTATGACCGCAATTTTTTGCTTGCCGGGAATTCTAGTTGTTTGGTTCGTTATCTATGTAATGAGAGACGCAACATCAAGCAGGAATCAAGATAAATCCAATTTATTGGACCTTGAAAAGAAAATAAATGTTTTATCCGAATCACAAGACACCACGAAAAAGGAAAAAAATTTTAATTTATTAAAGAGAGAAATTGAATCATTAGAAAAAAAATATTTTGAAGAATTAGTTACTCATTTCACAAAAATATATGATCATAATAAAAATGGGAAATTAGATATACTTGAGAATTCTGATGATTTTTTAAAGCTCCTTCAAGAAAATCAAGATAAAATTCTTAATATTTCAGAAAAAATGGGAGTAGAATATATAGATCCACTCGTAAAGATTGATGAAAAATTGAAGCTAAAAAAAGAGTCTTTAAACTTGACTTTAAAGAAAATATTAGAACCAAAAAAAAATTATGATGATAAAGCAAATATTGAAATATTCGAAAAATTTCTGAAAGAAGAAATCCAAACCTATAATGTAATATTAACTAATTCTTTATTTATGGCGTCATCTCTTATTGCTAATGATAGAATTACTTTCAGAAGGATTTATGAAAAATTTGACAAACTTGATATGTTTAATTCTAATTATGAAAACCAAACAATTGAATTATTATCAAATGTTAATGAAAACTTAGTACAGTTATTAACTAGCATTGATAATTTAAACGAATCAATTTCTCAATCAATTGCGGATTTATCCTACGTTACAGAAGAGAATTCTAATGAACTTTCTATTCAACTTAAAAAGGTAAATAGTTCGATTGATCTGAATACGCTAATAACAGGAATTGGTGCCTATCAAAACTATAAAACAAACAAGAATACCAAACATTTAATATCGTAATTACATGAAAAAAGATGAGATACCATTCTATTTTCGGCATAAGGTTTACGATTCATAAGATTAAATCACCAACATGGACCTCAAAAATAAAGATTCAAATCATTTACGAGCTAAATATCGCTTAGACAGTTTGACGGTATTGAATATGTCTGAGAAAAGAATGCCAAAGTCTTTTAAGGATTATGTTATGCTATCCTTTAGACACGATAAAGGATTAGGCAAGCACGGTCTTATTTGGGAATCATCCGACTCTTCTTTTGAAATGATTATCATTAATAACATTGGGTCCAAAGTTGGAGATACATGGCACTATAAATTATCTGCAAGTTTTGACCAAGAAGCAGTTTCCATGCTTTTGATCAAGTGATAATTGAGTGAACTCCAAAGCATCCGATATTTGAGTCAGAGAAATTTAAAGTTTAAAATTTTTTCTAAATTTTAAAAGAAATAAATCTGAGGAGAAACCTATTCAAATTTACTTTACTTGCAAAACCTCCTAATACTTTAATTAAGAACTATCATAACAAGTATGGGGGCTATCAACTTTTCTATTCGTAATCTAGTCAACTTGAACTGAAGATTTCACCATATCTCTCCAAGCTTCCATAATCATTACCATAGCCATTGTATCTAACTCACAGTATCGTTTAAGAGCTGCTGATATAGATTTTTTCTCTTTATCTCCCATCTCACCAAACTGCATAAAAGCCCAAGCCATCATTGCTGCACCACCGTCTGCTAGCTTATTATTTGAATACAAATACTCTATTTTCCGCAAACCACCCGGTAATACTCTCGGTAAATCAGGTAAATTTTTATATGGATCTATTACCACATTTTCCTTATCAAAAACAACCCACCTATGGTTCTCAAAATTCAAACTTTTAATTTCATTATTAATACCATATATGGGTTTAGAATATTTGTCTTTAATAAAAGTACTATCATTCATAATTGCAGGTAAAACATGCTTTATTGAATTCGAGCCTTTCATGAGCGGGTGCCAATAATAGGACCTAACCATCTCAGCCATATCAATCATTTTCCTAGTTCCCTCTTTCCATTTTGGAGATACATCTGCACTTGGCCTCGTTATAGATTGTAAAAATGAAACAAGTTTATTCGTTTTTTCTTTTGAATATGGACTTTCTTTGCTTAAAAGAACTATCATATAGTTTAGATATGTATTCTCATGATGGGAATACATAAATATATCTCCTTCATTTTTAATCAGAGAATCATAAAGTTCTTCAATAAATTGAAAAGAAGGATTTATCCCTTGTCCTAATCCTAAATATTCACTTTTATGCTCTACAACTCCATCCTCATGCAAAAGATGATGGGAGAACTGAAAACAAAGTCCTTGATACGGCTTATAATCCTTAAAAAATGGTATTGCTGGCGATGTGGTTTCAAAGTCTATCAGATTTAATGGATACTTGAAAATATCCATTTCAGACCTTAATCCTTTAATGTCTACGTGAGATTTTTTAATTTGGTTATTGGTATGCTCTATCTGCAGAGCTTGTCTTTCATATCGCTTCGTGATATTTAAATCAGAGCCGATTATATCCTCCATAAACCATCTGTCCTCTTTAAGGAAATCTTTGAGTTTTGGAGAACCCCAAACTTCCCAAACCTTAGGTTTTTCAAAGTCTAATTGACTCCAATTTTTTTGTTTACTTAAACATTTATAAAAACCGCTTTTTTCAACATGTTCAGATTTGTATTCACAATCCCGGCACTTAACAAATGGCTTAGAAAAATGAATCGGTTCATTACCCTCATAGCCTAATAATAAATCATTAAACCAATTAACAATCTCGATGAAATTCCTCCCACCAAAATCATCGTGCTCTCGGTAGTAAGAATCATTTATTAGAGACTCCATCGTTTCCTTTACATTAATGGCTGTCATTATTTGATCACCCAAATGAGCCTCTGTTATACCTTCAATGACTTTACATCTGTCTCTTTTATTTTTTTTCTTGATTACAAAATAGCTGTATAAACCATCTACTGAACATGGTACTTGTTTATTAGGCATCATCAGATAAGGGGTCACTTTGGAATCAGGAAAAGCTTCCATAACTAGCAAATACTGAAAAGCGATGTCCTCTAGGTAGGGTCTTTCAGATGTAGCAATCTTTTTCTTCTTATTAAAAAATTGAAGCTGATCATTGCCATCACAACTTTTTGATTTGACTTCAATAACCTTAATGAAATTTCCCTTTTTAACTAAGATATCTATCCGAATGAATTTATGATCGACAAGAATTGCCGCTTCGTAAATGATAATATTTTCTTGTTTTAATGCGGTACTGGTTTGCTCTAATTGCACATCCTTTGATAACCCATCTATTTCAACACCTCCAGGATAATATAATTTAGCGAGTTCCCCAACCTGCAAGCCCCCTTTGGCAAGAGCTTGCATAAACTCATTTTCATCGTGATTATTATCGAAATCGTTTGGGTTCGACTGGTAATATAACTTTGTTGGGCATGAAAGACCAGTTTTAAATCTAGATTTTGTTAAATACATTGAATATTATCATTAACACTAAAGTTAGTATCAAATAAAAAACTAAGAATCAAATCATAGACTCTTCGTCTGATTTGTCCCCATAGTTTTATTAAGTTCTCGACTTCTTTGTTGAGCCGCTATAAAACCAACTTCTCTTCGATCCTCTTCTTTAGGAATAGAATTTAGAATGAAATTATCATAGCTATCTGCGTTTAGCCCCAAAGACTTAAAATTATTAAATAACTCAAGGTGATCCGCATCAATATGATTACAAATAATTGTAGTTAATGCAGCTTCTTCGTTAGAGATGATTCCATCTGAAGATATAATAGATGTTATCTTTTGGACGAGAGTATTCTTATTTTCTAGATCAAGAGCCTTAACTTCTCTAATTATAGTTTCTAAATCTAAATTACTTATTTGTTTTTTCCTGAACCTTTGAAGTTTCCGAGATTTAATGAACCCTTTAGAATTTATATAAGAAGAAATAAGTGATTTTTCAATAAAAGAAGAACCATCTGAGTGGGAAATTATTTCTAAAACTGAAATTATGGTTTGTTCAGCACTAAGCATTTAAAAATATGTATTGAAAATTACACAATTTTTTAAGTTATTTAAACTTACTCCCAAAAGGAATGAAGGTTAAATATAATAGATTATTACCTTTAGAGCTATGAGAAAACTCATTTTGTTTCTTTTTACAAGTCTATCATTTGTTTTCTGCGATAGAAATCAAAAAGAGGACCCATTTCCTTGTATCGATGGAATTTGCAACACAGAATTTGTGATTGATAGCATTTCAACCCCAGGTGCGAAAATTCATCCTGATGGTTATTGGAGAGTTAAATATCAAGATTTAAACTATTTTACCATTCGCGGTAAAGTATCAGAATTAGATTCTCAATATGTCTTAAACGGGGTACCATTAATTGAAACTTCATTTGATTCTGATTATTGGATTGTATTTGATACCATTGAATTTAAAACTCCTATGTACAGTTATCTAGGCTGGTTTAATAACCAAACTCTAGACAATCCTATCTCCATAGGGAATTATACCTACACTATTAGACAACTAGTAAGTATGGAAAGTATATTTAATCTAGCAGGTTATGAGATTACTAAAAACACTTGTCTAGACTGTCCTTATAGCTCGACTTTGTTTGGGACACATTCAAAATATAATTACTATCCAACTCAAAATATATTCTTTGACGACGAGATGGCAGGTGATACCGCATCTATTTTTGTTCAAGTTGTATTTAACACTGACGTTGGAAAACGAGAAATCAGAGATGTCGAAATGAAAATTATTTTTGAGTAAGCACCTACAAAAGCTAAAGGTACTTGGATAACTTGTCTTTGCTCAAACATTAGCAAATGTCAAAATAATTCACAACTTTTATAAACAAAATATGAACTTTATTAATGTAAAAACGCTCTTTCTGAGTTTCTCTTTTTTTATATGCACGACCATCAACTCCCAGACAATTGTAAACACCTATGATCTGATTACTCCAATAGACTCAATATGGTCTGCAACAACTGAATTACAAGGTACTTTTGCTTCAGGAAATGGAGTTTTTACCGCATTAAATTCTGGATTAGGATTGGGACGTGCGTTAAATAAAAGTTTACAGACCTGGTTTTTAGGAGGGTATAATTTTGCTTCAGAATCTGGTAATGCTATTTATTCGACAGGCTTTATTAATCTCCGGACTCATTACATGTTAACAAAGGAAACCCAACTGCAGTTCTTTTATCAAAAACAATTCAATTCCGCATTAGAAATAATGGAACGCAACCTTATCGGACTTAATGCTGCTCGGACAATTCAAACAGAATGGTATGCATATAAATTAACAATGGGAACTTTTAACGAAGAAGAAATATATTCAAACCAATCTAGGATGAATTTACTTCGTGGAAACTTAGCTACAAGTATTACAGCTGACTTTGACGAAATAGATGTGAATCTTACGCTTTATTATCAGCCTGCATTTTCGAATATCAATGATTATCGGATGCTTGGGGAACTTGCTCTTCAATTTCCTATAAGCGAACAACTCGTATTCGAAATTGAATCAGCGCTTCGATTTGATTCTGATCCTCACCTTGATCTTCTTCCTCTTGATTTTTCCACATTAATAGGTATGGTATATTCCATTTCAAATTAAGAAAATATAGATGATCATATTTAGAGAGCTTTCAAGCGTGTTACCAAAAACTCTTTCTTTCGATTAGCTACTGGAACTGTACTCTTATCTTCTAAGATAACATACCCACCGTCAGCAGTGACATAGCGTTTTACGCTATCCATGTTTATCAGATGTGATT
>Ga0209223_10002451_pt1 | contig 18566 bp, 16 predicted proteins | sample COG_06_FD_184750 | JGI IMG/M metagenome (GOLD analysis project Ga0209223, IMG submission 184750) | Pelagic Microbial community sample from North Sea - COGITO 998_met_06 (SPAdes) (version 2) | ecosystem: Environmental > Aquatic > Marine > Neritic zone/Coastal water | place: Helgoland, sampling...
GATAAAGGAATCTTTCAATTTAAAAACGATTCATTACGAGCCATAAAATCTGTTATTAAGATTGATCTAAACCCTGTAACGGATATTATTAAAGACAATAACAATTACCTCGTAGGGACAAAAAAAGGAATATGGAGCTTAGATCATCTTGAAAATCCAAACACTCCTAGGCTATTAGATACTTCAGATTATACTTCATTTGTAAAAGTAAATAATCAGGTTATTGCCTCCACTTTTGATTCAAGGATTAAAATCATATCAGAAAGTAAAATAATTCAATCTCTAAGTAACATTCAAAGAATTCATAAGATCCACTTTATAGATAATCAATACTGGATAGCCACGGATTTAGATGGAATTATAAAATTGGATACTACATTTAATGTGATACAAACTATTAATCAAAACAATGGTTTAGCCGTAAATCAAATTCATTCAATTTTAAAAGGCAGACAAGGCAATATTTGGATTGGAAGTTCAGGAGGAGGTCTATATAAGCTAACTCAAAATAACTTTAAACATTTTGATAGAAATTCTGGATTAAAAGGCAATCGTGTTTATGCTGTCCATAAAAAGGGAAGTGAAATATGGATTTCCAATTCAGAAAGAGGTGTTTTGAAAATTGATAGTTTAGGCATTTATCCTATTCAAGAAGACAATGGGTATTTAAATATTAAATCAAAAACAATAGCTTCTGATAAATTTGATAACATATGGGTAGGAACAGAAGGTCGAGGCATCCTTATTTTCAAGAAAAAATACATTCTTGACTCTATTCAAAAGGAAACTAAGTTTAGTGGATTAGACAAGCAATTATTTCCTGATTACACCTTAGTAACAAATGCAATAACCACAGGAGATGGATTGACTTCTAATTGGATTAAAAAAATTACTATTGGAAATAGTTCTGCTTGGGTAGCTACGTATTCATCTGGAATTATCGAATTGCCATTTGATCCAAAATCTGGAGAATTAACGAGTCTGAGAAATTATTACGCAACTAGTAAAGGGATAAAAGATTTAAATATCAATGATTTAAGTATTGATATAACTGGAAAAGTGTGGTATACTACTAGAAAAGGAAATCTTGGGTATATATACGACGGAGAAGTTCGTGACTTTCATCAGATTCTTGGTAAGAATATTTCAATTTCTACCATTCTAATCAAAGATCAAAATATATACTTAGGCACTTTAGGTGATGGGATATGGATTTCCAACCTTTCAAATCCAAGAGAGATTAGACAACTTTCTGGAACTAAAAATTTAAATTCAAACAACATCTATCAGCTAATTTTTGACAACGAAAACAACTTATGGGCTGGTACTGAAAGAGGTGTCAATAAAATTGTCTTAGATGCGAACAATTCCATTAGTGACGTATTCTATTTTAACAGAAGTGATGGTTTTTTAGGAATAGAAACATGTCAGAATGCAGTAGATATAGATAATAAGGGAAACATTTGGTTTGGAACCATGAATGGCTTAACTAAATATATTCCTTCTAACAATCAATTAAAAAAAGTAAGGCCTTCTATTACTTTTGAATCAGTAGAAGTAGCTTACCAAACTATTGACAGTATCAATATTAATAAGTATACTAAAATACTTCAGTTAAAACCTACGCAAAATCATCTTTCTTTTAAATTTAAATCTGTAGATATCAATCATCCTAAAGGGATTGAATACCGTTATAAATTGAATGGTGAATTTAGCCCATGGAGCTTCAAAGATTTTATTGATTTGCCTAACTTGAGTAGTGATAATTACTCCTTTACTGTACAAGCGAGAAATATTGACTGGGAAGAAAGTGATCCTATCAGTTTTCAGTTCTTTATAGACCAACCTTTGTATGAAAAACCTTGGTTCTTATGGACCATCTATTCAAGTTCTGGTTTTTTAATATTGATTATTTTACTATTATTTTTTAGAAGAGTGAAATTAAAAAATAAGCGTAAAATTGAGCAATTAGCCTTAGAAAATCATCTATTGTCACTAGAACAAAAAGCATTACAACTACAAATGAATCCTCATTTCATCTTTAATGTGTTGAATGGAATTAAAGCAATGGGAGCTGAAGGAGAAACAAAACAAATGAGTAGCACTATCAATACATTTGCAACGCTACTCAGAAGTATTTTAAATAGCTCTAGGCAAGAGGAAATATCACTACAAGAAGAAGTTAAGACTTTAAAGAATTATCTAACTTTAGAGCAGCAAATGAGCATAAATTCATTTGAATATCATATTCACACCAATACCGGAGATATAGATATTGAAGAAATACTCATTCCTCCCATGCTTATCCAGCCATTTGTAGAAAACAGTATCAAACACGGATTTATACAATTAGATCGAAAAGGAGAGATTCACATCAGTTTTAAAATTAGTGGAGAATACTTAGATTGCAAAGTAAAAGATAATGGAATAGGTATTGAGAAATCGAAAAAACAAAAACAACCTCATCATCAATCAATGGCTTTACAGGTAACTAAAGAACGAATAGAAAGTTTATCAGGAATAAATTCTTTACTTATTAAAGAAGATAACGGTACTATCATCTCTTTTCGTTTACCACTAAAAACCGATTTTTAATTATGACAAAACACACAGCAATATTGGTAGATGACATTCCTGCAGCTTTAAAGTTATTGGAAAATGACATACAACAAAAGCATCCTTCTATTTCTATAATAGGAAAAGCAGAAAGTGTCGTTGAAGCTGCCAAACTGCTAAGAAAAAATGAACCAGATATCTTATTTCTAGATATTATGTTAGGAGACGGAACCGGTTTTGATATCTTAGAGATTTTCCCCAGTTTACGTTCTAAAATTATCTTTGTAACTGCTAGTGATGAATTTGCCATCAGAGCTTTTAAATTTGCAGCAATAGATTATGTTTTAAAGCCTTATTCAGATGAGGAGTTAAATGCTGCAATTACAAAAGCGAGACAACAAATTCAACCTGCTAAAGAACAGTTGAGTGTCTTAAAAGAATCGATTGCAACACCAAATCAAAGACCTAAAAAGATATCGTTACACACATTAGATAAAATAATTGTGGTAGATTTGGATGATATTGTTCGTTGTCAATCTGACAATAATTATACTGAATTTTTCTTTCAAGACGGAAGTAAAATATTAGTGACCAAAACGCTGAAGTTCTTTTCAGATATGTTGAAAGACTATCAATTTCTACGAGTTCATCAAAGTCATTTGGTAAATGTAAAATACATCAAAGCTTTCATAAAATCAGATGGTGGTTACTTGGTTTTGAAAGATAAAAACACAGTACCCGTTTCTGTAAGAAAACGTGCAGAAGTTATTGAAGCTCTTAATACAATTTAGAAAGGAAGATTCTCCATTCCTGAATTTAACCGTTGATTATCAGTTATTTATAATCTAAAGTTTTTTATTATGGCACAAAGAACCCATATTAAAGAGTTTGACGGATTTAAAATACGTCATACTATTAAAGTGCGTAATGTTAATTTAGTTTTCTACAAAGAATGGGCAGGTGTTTCTATTCGACAGAGAAAGAACAATGGCCCTTTTACATTCTGGAGAAGAGACGGAGATGCTTTAGCTATTACAGTGACTTTTCAGGACGCTGACGGAAATATTATTCCTGAAGCTGGCGCTGTCCCAGAATCAATTGTTGGAAGAAACCGTATTATGTGGTAGAAAGGCTGGATCGGTAATTCAGAACCTGAAGTTCCTGTTTTTGATTCAATAAGAGGTGTAACTACCTGTTATACTTTTGATGGCGAACGAAGAGAAGTTAACGTAGGTGTTAACGTCGCTGGAGTTGTTGTCATTGTAATAATTATTGCACTAATTGCTATTTTTACTTAAACTTTACTTTATTTTAAAAAAGAGTTCTCTTTTTTAAATCTCTTTACGGTACCAAAGCCGATACAATACTCTTAGAGTCAAACAATCTTAAATAAAACATTCCTGTCCCTGCTAAACCTAACATTAATCCAGGGTTTTCTTGCTGTCCTATAGTAGCTCCGCTAGGATCATTTACTCCACTAGGAAATACAGTGTTAGTTGCATCATATTGTATTCTACCAAATTCACCTGCTTTTTCTGCCAATTCTCTATATCTAGAATCTTGTAAAACATCACTAGCATATAATAAAATATCCGAGTTTCCTGCCAATCCATGACATAAAGAAAAATTAGCTCCCGAATTGGGTTGTGCTTCTTTTACTACACTTTGTAAAGTGGTTTCTAAAGCAGTTTTAGCTTCTTGCAAAAAAAACTCTTGTTGAGTCATTTCATACGCTTTTAAATGAGCGATAGCAATTCCTGGAGCACCATGGCACCACATAGTTCCATAGTTAAGAGGTTTCTCACCTGTATATTCTCTTAAATCTGGCCAATTTTGAACTTGCTCATTAAACCAATTCTTCTCATATCGGAATCCTCCCATTGCCGCGTGCCAGTACTCTTCTTTCTTTGTAGTTGCATATAACTCTAGTAAGGCAGAAGCAATTCCAGATGCGCCATGCGAATACCCTGTTAAGGCATGATTTGGATCTACAGTTTTCCATGAATAAATACCAGGTTCCTTGATTGCTGCTTTTAATAGAAACTCTCCAGATTTTATAGCTAGGTCTAAAAAATCTTGATCCTTTTCTGCATAGTATAATTTTAGAAAAGCAGAGATTGACCCAGCGGCGCCCGACACAATATCAATCTCATGCTCCCCCAATGATTCTTCTTTTACAGATTTTACAATTTCTGTCCCTTGCTTAACAAGTTCCAACCTATTTAATTTCTTTCCAATTTTCCATAAAGTAAAACCTACTCCTACTTTTCCTGAATAGTATCCATAACTATTGAGTTGATTCGATTTTAAATTGAATTGAATGCTATTCAAAACTCCATCTAGTGTATACAAAATAATAAGATCCTCCGTTTTTACATACAATTCTGTTAAGAACAATGCAATACCACTAAGTCCACTATATAATTCAATTCCACAAGCTTTTACAGCATTGGTATAGTTCTGATTAATCACACAAACTTCATGTCCAGTCCAATTGCATTTATCTCCAACCCAAATAGCTTCTTTTGCTAAATATTTACCAATGTTTAAAGCTGTCTCTAAATGTACTTTCATGTCTTTTTTTTCTTCGATTAATGTATCAAGCATAATTTGGAAAATTTGGAGTTAATAGCGTGTGTTTATTTAAATGTAATCTATCTATAGACATCCCTTTACTTTCTAGATAATTAATTACAAATTGAGTTTTGATTGTTTCTTTTTCATCTTTCAAAAAAGAATCTACTAATGCTTCAGCTATTGCTGAAGATCTGCTCATACCAAAACTCATTCCTTTTCCTGGGTCTTCAGCATATCCGAGCCCTTTGTATAGCTCTTGAGTGAACATAGGAATCGAGTCAACCAAATAAGGTTTTATTTCTGAAATGATTGATTTTAAAATAATCGATACAATATGTACATGTTTTTTATCCAGATATAATACAGCTGAATCAGTTCTAACATAAAGCTCTGGATGGTTTAAACATTTAAATTGAAATGGAATTTTATAATCGTTTAAAGTAGAAGTGATGAGTTCAATCAATTTTGCAGCCCCATCAGGTCTCACATTCCAATAAAAACGACTAAGTTCTACTTCTTGTGGAAAAATTTCTTTGCTAAAAACATGATAAAAAACAGGCTGTATACTTTTATTCTCTCTAGTGGTTACTAAATTGACTTTAGTATTTATCTGTGCTTGCTTTTGATTTGGATCATTGAATTGATACCCATTCGGTTGTAACCAACGTAATTCATCGTTCTTTTTCACAAAAGCATTTCCAGTAGCATCTATAGTATAGATCATCCAATTATAATCTAGACCATCAGCTGTCTTGTTTGCTTCAGAAAGTTCATCCATAAAGACTTCTCTCTCTACTTTTGAAGGCAATTTATTGGAACTCTTTTCATCAGAAATACCACAGTAGAATTTAGCATAAATACTATTTGTTAATGATTGAACAAGGTTCATTTTTCTTTGATTGTCATCTATGACTTTGTTATTTCCAAAAGATTTTAAATCGCCAGAAAAAGTAGTGTATGGCATCTGATAACTAATGAATTCTTCTTTTCCTTTTACCTTAAAATTACTTAGAGACGTAATTTCAATGCTATTAACAATACTTTCTATTTGTTTCTTGTAGTTAGATGTTTTCATAGCTTAGTTAATTAGATTCCATTGTTTAGCAATTTTCTCTGTATCGCTTAATACATTGTCACAAAATTGTAAAATTCGTACTGAGTTAGGCAAAATTTGAGTTTGCGACATATTATTTTCAAAAGCAGTTTGAATCATTCTTACTGCAGTGTATGATAGCGTTTTTAGCAATTTTTCTTTATTCTCTTTTGTCGAAAACTTCTGAAGTTCACTGTATTTATCCCAAAAGATTTTAATAACAGGAAGAATAGCATCGAAAGTGATAAATTCTGTTCCGTCTATCCTTAGATGCTGTTGGGTATTCTGATTGTTAAAACTTAACACCCAAGAGCTAAAATATGATTGAAAAACGCCAGCAACATCCCATAAAGGATCACCTAAATCGGCAATTTCCCAGTCTATCAGTTTTACATCGTCATTTGGCATTACAATAAAATTCATCCATTTTATATCGCCATGTATTAAGCTATAGGTTTCCCATTGAGAAGCTACTTTATCAATCTTTTTTACCAATTCTTGATGTTTGTGAATTTCTAATACAACACTATTCTTTATTTCTTTAGGATCTGAATTATTAAGATTTCCCATATTCAGTATCCAAGGAATCTGTTTGTTAAAGAATTGCAAGGATGTATTATCCTTAATTTCTTTTGTAATATCGAAGTGAAAAGAAGCTAAAATAGAAGCCATTTTTTCGGCATGTGACTTCGATAGTACTTTTTCTTGATAGATGACTTCGTGAATATTCTTTGTGTTCGCAAAATATTCAGTCACTAAAATATTGTGAGTAGGATCATATCCATAATAACTTGGAATATGACTCGATGTTTCTTTATATAAATTTGATTCATGAATCAAATAATGACTCGTAGCATCTTTCTGCATCAGATAACTATTTGTTGAATCTTGACTAATTAATTGCTTAACAAATAATCCTTTCGTTTTTTGTTGTTCTATTCTAAAAATACAATTTCTACTCATGGTCTGCGAAAGCGTATAATCTCCAGAAATGAAAGATTCTCCATCTAAGAAGCCTTTATCTAAAAGGTAATGAGTAATGTTTTTTTTTGTTAAGCGCATCTTTAATTTTGTTAGGGTTAAAAAACTGCCTGCCGAAACAGGCAGCTTATAAAATAAAAAATAGCTTTATCTAACTAGATAAGCTATAGATTAACATACTGGCCATGCTCCTGTACAACTACGTGTAGGAATACAATCAGCTACTGGAATCGTTGGGATTTGAGCTTGAGCTCCTCCACCATCGTTACAACCAACTTGAGTACATACAGTAGCTGCAGTACTTTGTGGTTGATGACAACCCTCGTAACCTGTACAACCCAATAAATGAGTTGGCCCACAACCAATTTGAGTACAAACTGTAGCCATCGTATTATTTGCACCTGTTTGACCACCGTGGCAACCTTGCCATCCAGTTTGTCCTACACAGTTTGGCGGCATAGTACAACCTTGAGTTCCGGTTGGCCCTACAACTGTACATCCTTGAGTTCCGGTTGGACCCAAATTATGACATCCGTACCATCCTGTATATCCAATAGTCTGAGCTTGTGCTCCTCCTTGAGTACAACCTTGCGTCCCTGTTGGCCCATAACAGTGTGGTGGCATAGTACAACCTTGAGTTCCTGTTGGTCCAACACATGGTGGGTTTGCTGTTTGTATACAACCTTGCCATCCAGTTACTCCAATAGTTTGAGCTTGTGCTCCTCCTTGAGGACAAGTTAAAGTTACTGGAGGAATACCACATCCTTGAAACCAAGTTCGTGGTCCTACGATTCCACATCCTGGTACATGAGTTGCAGGACACACTGTAGCAAAACTTCCTGTTGGACTTGCATTTTGAGCTTGCGCTCCTCCTCCTTGACCACAACCTAGATAAGCTGTAGGTCCGATTACGGTACAATGTTGTGTACCTGTAGGTCCAATACCGCATTGTGCTGGTTGCGTGCAACCATACCATCCAGTTTGGCCTACAATTGTTTGGGCTTGTGCTCCTCCCGCCGGTGGACAAGTTAATGTCACTGGTGGAATTCCACAGCCATGAAAAAATGTAAACATAAGAATTTAGTTTAATTGTTAATAAATCATTTTAATTGTCTAGATAAAATCTAAACATTGATATGCGCGGTATCAATTTCTTTATCTATATTTGTTCCTCACTTACATGAACAACAAGTTGGAGCGTGTATATTCTGACATTGTTGAGTATCATTCTGTTTTTTAACAGTAGTATTCACATACTCCTGATAAATATCTCCTTGAAAAAATTGTTGTGCCTCTTCTTGAGATTGAGTAGTCTGCTTATTCAGATAAGACGAAGCATTTTTAATCCATAAGATGCTCCCTCCTAGAGAAGTATGCGTTCTTGTAACACTAACTGCATGAAGAATGTCTTCATCTTTTATTTCTACTGAAGATTGTAATACAGGGTCTAAATACAATATTGTTGTATCTTCTTGAGATCCCTCTCCTGCAAAACCGTATACCATAATGGTATCTTCAGGTTTTTTACCATCTACTATCAGATGACGTACTATATCATCTCCTTTAATTTTATCTGTCATGATTCTTATTTTTTGATTATTGGGCTGGCTTACTTCATAGATTGAATTTCATGCTGAAGTACCTCTCCATTTGGAGTTCCCAATCCTGTACAAGGATTCCAACCTACAGCTCCAACATATAAATTATTATTCCCTTCAACGATAGGGTGAAAAGCTTCAGTTTCTATTAACCTGTACAAGCGTGCCGTAATGAATCCTAATTGATATCCAAGGTTTTGATTCATTCTAGCAATTAAAGCTGCCCATAAAGGTGTCGCCAAACTGGTTCCTCCTATTTTCATCCATTGCCCTTCAAAACAGATTGAATATCCAGAAGCATCAGCTGCATTCGCTGCAACATCAGGGATGCTTCTACCTTGTGCACGATCATAAGGAGCATACTTTGGAAAACGAGTTAAATAACGTTGAGATGCTGCTTGTTGATAGGGTGGTTGATTTACTCTTCTGCTAAACCCTCCTCCTGTTCCAATCTGAACATTTGCCTTTGATTCGTTCCAAACTACTTCAGCAGCTATCTTATCATTAAACATTTCCATTTTTGTTCCTCCACATCCTAATACAAATGGAGAAATTACTGGAACGTTTACATTTGGATAAGTAAGATTATTAAAAGCTCCATTATCTCCAGAAGCTCCTACCACTGTAATTCCTTTCATGGCTGCCTCATGAAATACATTGTTTAATTCATTTAGTTCAGCTTGTGAATAATCCATTTCATAACCTGCCCAACTAATTGAAATCACTGTTAATTTGTTTCTTCCATCTGCTAATGCTGACTTCATAGCGTTTAATATTGAAGTTCCATAATAAATAACCAATTTTGCTTTTGGAGCTAAAACCCCCGCTACTTGGATATCAGCAGTTACTTCTACATTTTCTTTAATTGGAGTTTTAGAAGGCGTACCCACAACTTGAATTTTTGGAACTTCTAATCCATATTTCTGAAAGAAAGTATCCATATCACTTTGTTCAAACTTTCCTCCTAGCTCAATAATCCCAATTGTTTGACCTTCTCCATCTCCTTCAGGAAAATTATACGATTCAGCAACCTCAAGAACACTGTGTCCATGACTCTCATCCTGTAATGGAATGGCTTCTCTGTTTCCAACTCGTTGTTCTTGATTTCCTTTTACAAAACCATTTTTTAAAACTGAATCGCTTTCTGAATCATTATCAACAGCTTCACTTTCAGCTTTTAAGTTGATGTCTCCTTGCTGATTAAAAAATCGAAGTTTTTCTATAGATGGTGTATTATCTGCTTTCACTTCAGAAGATGAAGTAATTTTAATACTAACCTCTCTCGATTTCTTATTATGAGTTACCTCCCAGTTTTGAGATTTTGCATAATCGATCAACTCTTTTGCTTTTGATGTATCTGAAGCAAATTCTTTGATATATTCTTTATGTGTTAAATACTGACGATCTCTTGGATGTTTGTATAATAGCTCGTTGAACTTTGCATGGCTCTCCAAATCAAATTCCTTAGTTGGTATATAGGCTTTGATCTCTAGGGTTTGATCCTTGTCTGAGTTTTGATCTTTTGATTCCATAATGAATGATTGACTGTTTTTACCAAAGTTCATTATAAAGCAAAGAAAATCTAAGCGTATAATTACGTGATTTCTAGATTAAGCGTTAATACGCAAGTAAAAATATGGGTATGAAAAAGCTTTCCATTTCTGGAAAGGCTTTGGATGTAAGATGAGGCTTCACTAGAGATAAACTTCTCGCCCCTATTCCCATTAAAACTATATATACAAAAAAAGCCTCTTCATTTCTGAAGAAGCTTTATCTTTCTGGGTAGAAGATGGGGCTCGAACCCACGACCCTCGGTACCACAAACCGATGCTCTAACCAACTGAGCTACAACTACCGTATCACTTATCAAGCTCCAAGTAAATACTTTTTTAGCCACGTAAGCGGGTGCAAATATAATTTATTTTTAAATCTAGGAAAAGAAAAAATTATATTAATTTATCTAATGAAGCAACAGCAACAAAGCGTTCTGTGGTAAATCCTTCTGCATAATCTACTCCTATTAATCTTCCTAGGTCTCTAGCTCGATATTCTATACTGTCAGTAAAATTCTTACTCGTAATTGGAGTTTGAGGTTCTTTGCTATTCGGGTCATAAAATTGAGAGCTATACGCCATCACAGAATCTACCTTCTTTTCTATAAAACCTGTAACGTCTACTACAAAATCAGGTTCAATATTTTTCCATTGAATATAATGGTACACATGCTTCGGTCTCCACTTCTCTTGTAAAACACCATCCAGTTCTGTTTCAATTTTCTGAAGTCCACTTAAAAAACAAGCATCTGAAACCAACTTACTTCCTTTTCCATGATCTATATGTCTATCATCTATAGCGTTGCATAAAACAATATCTGGTTGATATTTTCGAAGCATCTTAATAATTTCTAGTTGATGGTCTTTATCATTCACAAAAAAACCGTCTGCAAAACCTAAATTTTCACGAACAGAAACGCCAAGAATTTCAGCAGCATTAGCCGCTTCTACTTTACGTAGTTCAGCAGAACCACGAGTTCCTAGCTCACCACGTGTTAAGTCTATAATACCAACTTTTTTTCTTAATGAAACTTCTTTCGCTATTGTGGCTCCACTACCTAATTCTACATCATCTGGATGAGCGCCAAAGGCTAATATATCTAACTTCATACGAGTACTTTCTTTGTTTTTAAAATCGCTTGTTCAATATCCGAGATCAGATCTTCAGGCTCTTCAATACCTATAGAAAATCGAATTAAACCATCTTTAATCCCTTGTTTAGCTCTTTCCTCTTCGCCTAACAAAGCATGAGAAGTATTCGCTGGATTTAACATGGTGCTTTCTACTCCAGCTAAACTCATTGAAGGTTTAATTAATTCTAAAGCATTTTGAAACTCTACCGCATCAATTCCCTCTTTTAATTCAAAAGACATCATTGCTCCAAATCCTTTCATTTGTGACGCTGCCAATTCATAATCTGGATGAGATTTTAATCCTGGATAATAAACACAATCAATATTTGAATTCTCGTGTAAGTACTCAGCCATTACTTGAGCGTTCTTTGTTTGCTCTTTTACTCTAAGGTTTAATGTTTTTAAGCTTCGCTCTAACATCCACACAGTAAAGTCGCTTAAACTTCCTCCAAAATTCCTTGCGGTTTCCCATATTTGAGCAATATGTTCCTTAGATCCAGCCACAGCACCTGCTAAAATATCAGAATGTCCTCCCATATATTTAGTCGCGGAATGCATCATAATATCGATACCAAAATCACCTGGATTCTGATTGATTGGTGAAGCAAAAGTGTTATCTATCATGGTTATGATTCCTTTCTCTTTTGCCAAATCAGCTATTGCCTTCATATCTGTAATGGTTAACAAAGGATTTGAAGGTGTCTCGATATATAAAATTTTAGTATTCGGTTGAATCAATTTTTCAAAATCCTCAATCGAATCACTTGTTGTAAATGAATACTCTATTCCATATTTTTCAAATTCTCTAACGACTAAATTGTATGTGCCTCCGTAGATATTCTGCTGAATGATTACATGATCTCCTTTGCCTAAAAAAGCAAATAGAGTAGAACTAATGGCAGCCATTCCTGATCCAAAAATTAAAGCATCTTCTGTGCTTTCCAAAGCTGCTATTTTTTTGCACAACATCTCTTGATTTGGCGTATTAAAATAGCGTGGGTAACGCTTAACCTCTACATCATCAAAAGCGTATGATGTTGACATATAAATCGGAGAAATGGCTCCTTTAAACTGTTCATCCTTTACTTCACCAACATGTGTGCATATTGTGTTGATTCCTAGTTTTTTTGAGTTTTTCATTAAAAATAAATTATCAAACGAATTTACAAAAGAAAGACTAAACCTCAACAGTTTTCCATTTTCCTTTTCTAAAGTACCAAATCCCGATAATAGCAATTGATACTTCTGCTAAGGTGATTGCCCAAAAGACCCCTACTGGACCATAACCTAAAACAATTGCCATTAGATACGCAAATGGTAATTGGAATAACCAGAAACATACAAAATTAATATAGGTAGGTGTCTTTGTATCACCAGCGCCATTAAACGAATTGATAACAACCATTCCGTATGCATAGGCGATATAGCCTAGAGCCATAATCTGTAAACATAGTGCTCCATATTTTACAACATCAGGTTCATTACTAAACCAGCTTAAAAATGTAGTGGCAAAAAAGATGTAAATTAAAGAAACAATTCCCATAAAAATAGCACAATATTTCCCCGTTTTCCACACAGAAGTTTCTGCTCTTTCTGGTTGTTTTGCTCCTAAATTTTGACCTACTAATGTAGCGGCAGCATTACTCATCCCCCATGCTGGCATTAATGTAAACATCATAATACGAATAGCAATTGTGTATCCTGCTAAAACTTCGCTTCCGAATGTTGCCATAATTAACATAAGGACAACCCAGCTAGATGTTCCTATTAAAAACTGACCAATACCCCCTAAAGAAATCTTAATTAAGTTTAGCATGACTTTGGTTCTTATCACCAAATCTTTGAACGCTATTTTTATGTAAGAATTCCCTCTAAATAGTATGATTAATTGTGCTACAACAGCTATTCCTCTTCCTGTAGTCGTGGCAATTGCTGCTCCCTCTACGCCATAGGCTGGTATTGGACCCAAACCAAAAATAAAAATTGGATCTAATATGATATTCAATCCATTGGAAAGAATTAGCGTCCACATAGCAATAGATGCATTTCCAGCTCCTCTAAAAATTGCATTGATTAAGAACAGTAACATTACTGTCATGTTCCCTCCTAACAAGACTTGTGTATACCCATATCCTTCTTCAATTAGATCTTCACTTCCACCCATAAGGCTAAGAATCTCTTTCGGAAAAAGAATTCCAACAATACTAATAAGCATTGCAATAAATACTCCTAAAAAAATAACTTGAACAGCAGCTTGATTCGCTCCTTCTCTGTCTTTTTCTCCTGTTCTTCTTGCTACAATAGCCGTTGCTCCCATACTTAAACCAATAGCTACTGCGTAGACTAATGTTAAAACTGACTCTGTTAGCCCCACAGTAGCCACTGCATTAACACTTACTCTAGAAACAAAAATGATATCTACTAAAGCAAAAATAGATTCCATGAGCATTTCTAGAATCATAGGAATAGATAGCATAAAAACTGCTTTTCGAATGCTTCCAGTAGTATAATCTTGTTGTTTACCGGTTATAGCGTCTTTAAAAAGTAAGAAGAACTTTATAATGATGTTTTGATTGTTTGTTGACATTTTAATAATTATTGAATAGTAGAAAACTCATTGAAAAGAATTTCAATGATTCATTGGGGTGTCGAGTAAATCGACAGTTCTAATGTGTGGGCTTAAACAATCATCAGCTACAAATATGCGAAAAATATTTTAACCTATGTTACTGCACAGATAATTTCAATATCTTCGTTTTATGATTTCAGTAGCAATCGTTGGTATTGGTAATGTTGGTAGTCACCTATGGAAAGTTTTCCAAGGAGTAGATGATATAGAAGTTACTCAAATCAATTCTAGAGAGTTAAACAGTCATAAAGTGTTTGATGTAATGATCATCGCTGTAACGGATGGTGCTATTCCTGAAGTTTCTGCTCAAATTAAAGATTCTTTTGTTGTGCATACCTCTGGGAGTGTCGATTTACATGCTCTTCAAAACTCGGGAAGTAAAGGTGTTTTTTATCCATTGCAATCATTCACTAAAGAAAAAAAGGTTGATTTTACCAAGATTCCTTTTTGTTTAGAAACTGAGAATAATGATGATCTAAAGATTCTAGAAGCATTGGTCAACGCGATTCAAGGAAAAGTATACCATATCAATTCTCAACAACGTAAGAGCATACATGTAGCCGCAGTATTTGTAAATAATTTTGTAAATCATATGTATACTATAGCTCACGATATTTGTGAACAATACAAAATACCTTTTGATATTTTAGAACCTCTAATTCTAGAAACTTCAGAAAAGATACTGAACTTATCGCCTCTTGAAGCTCAAACAGGTCCTGCTAAAAGAAATGATTCAAAAACTATTCAAAATCATTTAGATTTGCTAAACAAAGCACAACAAGAAATTTATTTAAAATTGACAGAATCTATACAAGAACATGGAAAAAAGTTATAAGCAATATTTATCACAAATAGATACTCTCATTTTCGATGTAGATGGGGTTTTAACCAATGGAATAGTTACTGTAATGCCAGATGGACAGTTAGTTCGTCAGATGAATATTAAAGATGGTTACGCTCTTCAGGCAGCTGTGAATGCTAGTCTAAGAATTTGTGTGATTACTGGAGGAAAGAATGAAGGCGTAAAAACACGTTTGCAAAATTTGGGGATTAAAGATGTGTATCTAGGAGCTCACGATAAAATTGAGCAATACAATGAATTGATAGACATGTATGATCTAAAAGCTGAAAATATATTGTATATGGGAGATGATGTTCCTGATTACCCTGTGATGAAGTTGGTTGGACTACCATGTTGTCCTAATGATGCAGCTCCAGAAATCCAGCAAATTTCTAAATACATCTCTGATAAAAAAGGCGGAGAAGGTTGTGTTAGAGATATTATTGAACAAATATTACGAGTACAAGGAAAATGGGAATCAAATTTTAATGCTAAATATGATTAAGTCTAATGTCACTTCGAATGAAATTCCGAAAAAATTTAGTATCGAGAAATAACTTTGTTCTCGACACAGTTCTACCTTGTAAAATTACTCGAACTGACGTCAAAACAAAGGTTATAAAAAAACAATTGTTATTAGTATTCATTTTATTCTTTAGTATATCAAGCTTTTCACAATCCATTTTTGGACGATGGAATTCTTTTGATGAAGAAACAAACCAAATTGAATCTATCATTGAAGTTTATCTAAAAGATGGTAAGGCATATGCTAAAATCATTTCAATCCTAGATAAAGAAAAACAGATTGCTACTTGCTTTAAATGCAAAGGAAAACGGAAAGATCAACCTATTCTAGGGATGAATATCTTAACAGGCTTAAAGGAGAAAGGTGATGAATGGTCTGGAGGAAAAATTCTAGACCCTAAAAATGGAAAAGAATACAAATGTTACATCAAATTGTTAGATGACAATACCTTAAAACTTCGTGGCTATATTGGATTTTCATTATTTGGTAGAACTGCTATTTGGAAACGATCAGAACAGTGAACAATAATCACTCATAATTGATAATTGATAATTGATAATTGATAAAAGCTACGTTTTTTTCTGAAGCATCGGCACAAAGGCGAAATTGCCCAACTCATGCTTTTCAAATTCTTTTGTTGACTTTCGAATGAATAGTGTCATTATTTGCGATTTGTCTCCTACAGGAATCAATAACATCCCTCCTACTTTTAATTGTGACAATAAAGATTTTGGCACAAATGGAGCTCCAGCAGTCACAATAATTTTATCAAAAGGAGCCTTCTCTTTTAATCCTTTATAACCATCACCGAAAATAAATTTCTTTGGTTTATAGCCTAACTTCGGCAGGAATAACGATGTTCTTTTAAATAACTCATGTTGACGTTCAATTGAATACACTTCTGCACCTAACTCCAATAAAACAGCTGTTTGGTATCCAGAACCCGTTCCAATTTCTAATACTTTATCATCTGACTTAATTTGTAGCGTTTGCGATTGAAAAGCTACGGTGTAAGGCTGAGAAATTGTTTGTTCGGCAGCAATGGGAAATGCCTTGTCTTGATAAGCGTGATCTTCAAAAGAAGAATCAATAAATAAATGACGTGGAATTTTCCGAACAGCATTCAATACATTTTCATCTGTAATTCCTTTTTGCTTTAGTACGTTTGCTAACTGATTTCTAAGGCCTTGATGTTTGGATGTATCTTTCAATTCTCTATTGATTAATGTGTCCTAAAAGTAGAATAATTCCCATAAAATTCCTATAAAATTGTATCTTTGTTCTCGTTGATTTTTTTTCAACGAAATTAGTTAAAATTGTCTGTTCGAGCGCAGTCGAGAACTATATGAAGACAATTTTAACTATAAACCTCTCGACTGCGCTCGAGGTGACATAAAATTAAATAATTATGCTAAAAGCTGGAGTATTAGGAGCTGGTCATTTAGGGAAAATTCATCTAAAATTACTACAACAATCTGAACGTTACGAATTGGTAGGTTTTTATGACCCTTCTGAAGAAAACGCAAAAAAAGTATCTGAAGAATTTGGGTATCATGCATTTAGTTCTGTTGAAGATTTAATTGATGCTGTAGATGTTGTAGATATTGTTACTCCTACATTATCTCACTTTGACTGCGCTAAGATAGCTATCGAAAAAGGGTGTCATATTTTTGTTGAAAAACCCATTGCTAATACCGTTTTAGAGGCTGAAGCTATACGCACTCTTGCCAGTCAAAAACATGTTCTAGGTCAGGTTGGGCATGTAGAACGTTTTAATCCAGCTTTTACTGCAATTAAAGATATGATTAGAGAACCTATGTTTATAGAATGTCATCGCTTGGCTGAATTCAATCCAAGAGGAACTGATGTTCCAGTGGTTTTGGATTTAATGATTCATGATATCGATATCATTTTAAGTGTTATCAATTCTCCTGTAAAGAATGTACATGCAAGTGGTGTATCAGTTATCTCTGAAACTCCAGATATTGCAAACGCTAGGATTGAATTTGAAAATGGCTGTGTAGCTAATTTAACTGCCAGTAGAATTTCAATGAAGAACATGCGTAAATCGCGATTTTTCCAAAGAGATGCATACATTTCAGTAGATTTCTTAGAAAAAAAATCGGAAGTAGTACGAATGAAAAATGCCCCTGAAAATCCAGATGAATTTGCAATGATCTTACAAAATGCTGAAGGAGTAAAAAAGCAAATCTATTTCGATAACCCAGAAGTTACAGCCAATAATGCAATATTAGACGAATTAGAATCTTTTGCAGATGCTATTGAGAATAATACGAAACCTATTGTTACTCTTAGGCATGGAACTAATGCACTACGCGTAGCACAACAAATCATTGATTGTTTCGACAATTAAAAAACTAAAACAAATCAAAATTTATGAAGAATATAGCTGTTATTGGCGCTGGAACCATGGGAAATGGTATTGCCCATACTTTTGCACAGTTTAATTACAATGTACAACTCATCGATATTTCTCAAGCTTCTTTAGACAAAGGAATCGCTACCATTTCTAAAAACTTAAATAGAATGGTGGCTAAGGAAAAGATTACCGAGGCTGATAAAGAGAAAACATTATCAAACATCACTACTTATACTTCTATTAAAGAAGGAACTCAGTATGCTAGTTTAGTAGTTGAAGCAGCAACTGAGAATTTAGATTTGAAATTAAAAATTTTTAAAGAACTAGATGAAGTTTGTCCTGATGATACTATACTAGCTAGCAATACTTCTTCTATTTCGATTACTCAAATTGCAGCTGTAACTAACAGACCTGACATGGTTATCGGAATACATTTTATGAATCCGGTTCCTATTATGAAATTGGTAGAAATTATTAGAGGTTATAATACATCCGACGAGGTAATGAATTTTACTGTTGACTTAACCAAAGCCATCAATAAAATTCCTGTAGAAGTTAACGATTATCCTGGATTTGTAGCCAATAGAATTTTAATGCCTATGATTAATGAATCTGTTGAAACATTATACAATGGTGTTGCAGGTGTACAAGAAATTGATACAGTTATGAAATTAGGAATGGCACATCCAATGGGTCCTT
>Ga0209223_10002456_pt1 | contig 18549 bp, 27 predicted proteins | sample COG_06_FD_184750 | JGI IMG/M metagenome (GOLD analysis project Ga0209223, IMG submission 184750) | Pelagic Microbial community sample from North Sea - COGITO 998_met_06 (SPAdes) (version 2) | ecosystem: Environmental > Aquatic > Marine > Neritic zone/Coastal water | place: Helgoland, sampling...
ACTTAAGTTTCCACAAGAAAGATTCCCATCCGTACATTTCTAATTGAATTTTATACTTTAACATCTCATTTACAGGCATATAATTCTTTGCATTTTTTCTTTTAATCTGTTTTTTTACACTTACAGATTCACAACGTTCACAATTCAAAATCATGTCATAAAACTTATCTGCATATTTAAATTTACAATCTATTAATTCTGGATGTTTTTTTGATAATTCGTTTAGTTTTAGTCTCTCGTTTAGATGTATTCCGTACCTGTATATACATTTGTCCAGCTTTTCATGAAACATGGATTCATTAGGATCCAATTTAAAAGATGCTCCTAATATGTTATACGCTGGTAACAAGTTTGTAACTTTGGGTCCAATGATTGCCCAGCTAAAAATTTTATTGTTATTTAATTGGTCATTCGTAATCATATATGTAAAACCATCATGACCCTCGCTATAACAATGTTCTTTTTCCATAAATTTAATTGATCCTTCAAAATCTATGGGTTTATCTTTGAATAGTTGTTTAAAATATATAATAATTTTTCTTTTATGTTTAATATTATGAAAATTGGAACAATGAACATGCCCTTTTTTGAATTCTACATGCACTAAGTAGTGGTTGTTCATTATACAAATTTGCACACAAAACTTTATATATATTAAATAATTTTTTTATAAAAGGTTTCAATTTCTTGTCCTGATTTTTTGAATCTATCTTTATATTTATGTGAAATTTTGAATTCATCAGGATATTTTATATAATAACCTAATTTTTCATTGAAATTTCCTTTACTCCATCGTGTGCTTCCACCTATTTCCCGTACAGCATACATTACATATGGAAATCGTTTCACAACAATTGGGCCATTGTCTAAATGAAACTTTATTAATCTTTCTAAATTCCATTTTTTGTATTTTTTCATTTTTTCATAATAGTTGTTTCTACTATCTATTAGTGATTCAAATATGTTCAAGTAAGAAAATATGTTATGTTTTGACAATACTACATGTCTATCTGTATATCCTCCCCAGTCTGCACATTCAGGTATCCATATACATTTTTCGTCAAGCAACTCTAGTGGTGCATGATCCATTGTATATATATAATCACTACGTGTTATTACAAATCTATCATAATGTTCTAATAAATTGCTTTCAATTAGACTTTTTTGTAAAAACCATCTGAAAAATATGAGTATTCCAGCAGAACCAGGATGCTCATTTGACGGGTCTTTAACACCACCCATAAATTGATCTTTTATACGCAAATAATCTCTCCAATATATAGGATTTTCTATATCTTTAATTAATATTTCATATGCATGTTCAAATAATGGACCAAAATCACCATCTTCAGGTTCATGTAATAAAAATTTGTATTTTGCATTAGTATGAAATTTATTTGTGTAATCGTAATTTTTATCAACACTTGCACATACACACAAATCTGCTTTAAGAGGATTTAACAAATGTCTTTCAAAGCTTTCATAGGTCAATTTGTGAGCTCTTGTTTGAGCTAAAATTATTACTAATGTTCTCATACTAATATAAAATATATAAATATATTAAAATGAACAATTTGAATAAGATTACAAAATTAATTCAAGAAAATAATAAACGTTTAGGAGATCTAAAAAAAATGCAAAAACAAACTTACAATAAATACCATCAATCTATTAAACAAATAATGAAGTCTAAAATAAGTGATAAAGAAAAACAACAAAAGTTTATCAAACTTGTTGTCATGTACGAAAAACAAATGTCTAAAATACAAAATCTCGTTAAAAAATATGAATTAATGTAAATGTCATTAATTACATGAAGATAAAATAGTTTGGGAATATTTTACTTAAGGAACAAAATTTCATTATAACATATTATTAAGTGTCATGTTTATCGAACCAATACGTTTCGAACTGTTGCATAGAAATCCTAAAAGAAATATCCCAAAAAACATGAATATTAAAGATTTGAAAGCTTTTATTGTAAATAATGTGATTGTAAATGACATCGTTGAAAAAATAGTAAATTTAAAGATTTAAAAAAATAATAATGTAATCATAAAATAAAATGTCAGTATCTATTCAACCTACAAAAAAAGATAACATTATAAATGACAATTCAGATAGTAATGACAGTGACAATAACATTAAAAATTTTATGAATGTAAACAGTATTTTTAACTTTTTAAATACAAAAAGAACAAATGCAATAAAAAGTAAACAATTATACATCAACATGAAAACAAAACAAAAAATTACAAAAAATGAATACAATATGAGAGTTAAAGAAGGTAAAAGAAGATACAAAGAATTGATAGAAAAAACTAAAAATAGATCCGTAGAAAAAAAAGAAAAATTAAAAAAATTGTTAAAAGATAATGAACATAAAATAAAAAAATTGATGTCAAATAGTTTAAAACCAAACAGTTATCATTACAAGTTGATTAGGAAATATTTTATTTCAAAAACAGAAAAATCATATAAAAATTTAGAAGATTTACAGAAACAACTAAATTCGCACACAAAAAATATAGCACAAATAAAAAGCACACAAGATAATGTAAGGTCGCGATTTGCGTTCATAACAAATAAAAATTTACAACAATTATTTGCAAATGAACAAAGAAAAGAATACAGAGTAAAACAAAGTGCAGCAAAATTAAGAAGACAAATAGATATTTTAAAGAAGGATATTGACATATATACCAAATTTGATTTAGATAAATATTTCAAATTATTACACGCAAAACATAAATATTACAAACATTTTATAGATAAACTATTAAACAAAGAAAACAAATTGATAAAAAGGTTATACGAAAATTTAAATGAAATAGATAATTTACAATTAGCAAGTCATTCAAATTTTAACGAACGAAAACAAAAATTAAAAATAACTTTTCCCAAGAAAGGTAAAAGAACGTCAACAAGGGTATAATTGTATTTTTTTAATTATATTCTTTCTACAAATATGACAATTTTTCAATGATTTTGAACAACAACTACAACACATATGACCACAATTATCAAAAACAACCATAGTTTCTTTTATATTAGAACAAATATTGCACATATTTAATGTGATAGGTTGTTTAATAAAACCGTACTTGTACATGATTTCAAGATGCTTTTGAGGATCCATTATATTGTATTCTGCAATAATAGTTCTTTAAGTAATAATCTTTAACTCAGCTGCTTTCCAATGAAATTAGATAAAACACTGTTAAATATCATTTCCATATTTTACCATTTTTGCTAATTCAAAATCTTTGACCGCGAGTAAAGCTGTTTCGGATTGTTACTCTTTTCCTTGGTCTTATGCAGATCATTCAAAATTGACCGTAGATAAACCTTTACCTAAAATAAAATATTGTATTATAATAAATCATGAACAAGATTAGAAATCCCAAAACAGGAAGAATGGTAAAAAAAGATGGTGAAGTTGGTAAACAAGTTTTAGGGAATGCCGCAACAATTATGCAGAAAATATATAGAGGTAAAAAGAATAGAAATCATGTTAGACAAATTACTATGACCATGAATACTTTCTTAAACGAAGCGGTGAAAGCCGGTTTTGATAAAAGATATGCAAAGGAGTTTGTAAATTATCTTGGATATTATCCAACAATTAAACAGTTGAACAACTCCTTAAATTCTAAATTCGCAGACCGATTCAAGAATCATTTTGGTAATAGAAATATAAAGCCTGGAAATAAAGTTGAAGAAGAAAAAAAGAAATTGATAGCTATGATGAAATCGTTAGGAATGAATACAAATAAAATGCAAGGTCTGATGAATTCATTATAGAAACGGTCAAAATGAACCATAATGCCCGGAAACCCGTACATGATACTCTCTTGTGCTTCGTTATTCGCGAGCGGAGCCATAGGATGTTTTGCCGGAAAAAACAGACAAGACATACGGGACAAGTACGGGATTCTGTTTTTCAATTTACCAATCTTTAAATCATTTTTTCAACAGTCCTAATAGATGCAGACCAAAAAAAATTCCGTCTTGCTCCTTTATTTGATTATATTTGCAATCATGAAACCACTAAAAATTCCGAGGCTCTTAATAAAGTTAATTTTGTTGAAAGTCCTATGAATATTCCAGGCTCAAAGACCCGCGAACGTACTAGATATGTTAAAAATGTTTTAACAAAAAACAGGCTAAAAAAAGCCGAACCACGTAGAATTCCTTTCATATGCGTTGTTTATTCAAACAGAAACACACTTTGCCAAATTTATAGGTTTATCTATGTTCTTGTTAAGTAATAACGCTGTGTAATATGATATAAACTGTAATGGAATATTATAAAGTAATCCACAATAACTTTTATTATACTCTACATGAACATTAAACTTGCATGGAACATTTATACTATCTGTTTCTATAACTAGTACATCCGCTTCACGTGACAAAACTTCTTCTATATTACTTTTTGAACATTGGTCATTTGATTGTAAAAAAATTACAGGTGTTCCTTGTTTTAAAACTGCATATGGTCCATGTCGTAGTGAATTTGCATTACACCCATCTGCGTTAATGTATGTAAGTTCCTTGAATTTCAATGCACCCTCGTGTGCAATATTTGTAAAATTTCCTTTACCAAGAATAAAAAGTGTTTGATTTTTATTATATAATGTTTCATGTAAGTAATCAGCAATTATCTTGCATTTTTCTTCACATTTTTGTAATGTGTTTTTAATATCATTGGATAAATTATGTAGATCTTCTAAAACTTTCATTCTTTTCACCTTATTATGATATTGAATTTGCGATAAAAAACAACTGATTAAAGATAACACTATCACTTGATTTGTAAATGTTTTTGTTGACGCAACTCCAACTTCTTTACCCGCATTTATATACACCCCACAATGAACATCCTTAGCAATTTGCGAGTCAATTACATTTGTTACGCCGATTGTTAAAATATTATTATCATCAGCTATTTTAATACATTTATGAACATCTCGCGTTTCACCTGATTGCGAAATAAGTATAAAACACGTTGTTCCTTGTTTTGGTATATATTTCTCATCAAATTCATTTGCGTCATAAGAATACACTGTGTTAAAATTACACAATTCATGAAAGAAATCTAGTGCATAATTTGCAGCATTATGAGACGTTCCACAACCAAGTAGTATTACATTTTGAACATGTTTTAGTTGTTCTTTGTATTCTTCTAAACCACCTAACTTTACTACATTTTTATATAACCGTGAACCGCGGTTTATTGCTTTTATTGATGCGTCGTATTGCTCGTGTATTTCTTTTAATGTCCAATGTTCATAAGGATCTGGTGATGTTTGTAAATGTAGTTGCTGGTATTGAACGTTAGTTATATTGTATTTGTAATTACAACTATGAAATGTAACTTTATTTTTATTCTTTTCTAATAATACGAGATCGTTATTTTTAATACATGTGTAATTGGAAACATTTTCATTTAATGCATCAATTTGAGAACATACCATAATGAAAGTTTCATTAAATCCTAATACAAGTGGTGATCCATGACGATGTATAAACATTGTATCCGGATAATCGTTACACAAAATAACAAGAGCCCATGTTCCTTCTAATAAACTTGTTGCATGTATAATGGATTCTTTAATATCTTTGGTTTTTGCATAATGTATTCCTATCAAGTTTGCAATAATTTCACTGTCTGTTTGTGAGTAAAAGGTTATATCATATTCATTCATTAATTTGTCTTTCAATGTATCGTAGTTGTTTATTATACCATTGTGCACTAACATAATACTTTTTGTGTTGTCAATATGCGGATGACAATTTGTTTCATTTTTTGCTCCATGAGTTGCCCATCGTGTATGTCCAATTCCAATATTGTATGACCAATTATTAGTTCTTTCTTGTAATTTATCTAATGAATCTTGTCCAACTACTTTACACACTTCAAAATTAGCATAGTTTAATGTTCCTATACCAACTGAATCGTACCCTCTATTTTCTAGCACTTTTAATGAATGTAATATTTTTTCAAATACATTGTTGTGTATTGACAATATTCCTGTTATTCCACACATTTCTTATGGAAAGGTTTAAATTAGTAATATCATTTGAACGTTAGTCTTCTTCTTTAATACGTAATATTAATGATGTGTTTAATTCTTTCAATCTATTGTTTTTTAGTTTAAGTGCTATTATCTCATTGTCCCTTTCTGTTAAACTTTTTTTTAGTTCGCGGACTTCTTTTTCATTTTCCCAGCTAATATGACCTTTTGTTTTTTTATGTGATTTCAAACTTTGCAATGATGAATATTCTTTTTTATTGCATTCACATGTAAATACAAGTTTACACTCCATTTAAATATTCAGTGAAGTCTTTGATATCCATTTTATCATTTAAATTTTTAAGTATATGAATAAATTTCCTACAAAAAAAGAGCAGCTATTTTATGCTTATGAAAAGTATTGAAACTGAATTTAATAAACATTTGCGTAAATTAAAAAGACTAATAATCACCGTTCATTCAATAAAAATATGTCGAGGTGATACATTTAGCTGGAAACGAAATTGAATGGTTCTAAAAACATGTTATTAATGCAGACATTCTATTTTCTGAGAGCATAAATCAAAAGTGTGGTTTGTAAAATGCAAAGAATTACCATGAAGTCACTCTTTAAAATTAAATTAACAAAACCATGTTGCCAGTTACAGTCTCCGCAAAGTATTCGTTTAAAAAGATATAATCTTGTATTCAACAAGTTTTTTAATATCCATCCATCATTATCTGATACACAAATATGATTTTGGAATTTGTGTTTCGTATAAAATTGCTGATGACATTTTGAACACTTTAAGGTATTGCATTTATTTTTTTTGTTCAAATGATAATTTAATGATTTGTAGAACTTTACCACTCACATGTTTTTTTTCAAATTAAATTATTTAACTTGTTTTTCAGTTGTTTTAAACTTTTATATTGTGCTTGACTAATTCTTGCAAGCTTCATTCTGTTTTTTTCACTTGAAACTTTTGTTTTATCATAGTCGCTATATATCCTCTTCTTTTCTTTGTTTATGTATCCCATTATATTTCTATGTTCCATGTTTGCTATTTTATCCATTTCTTGTGTCACTCTCATTACTGTTGGTTCTATTACATAATATCCATTTTTCATTGTATTCTTTATGAGTTTCTCAATCATATTTTGTTTTAATTTATAGTCCACCTTCTCATAATATTCCATGGAATTACTTTTGTTTATTTTAGAATGAATTCTCAAACTATTTGGCATAGTATAATATGCTATTATTGCACTTTTTATCTTGGTATTTATGTTATTGTGTATTGTTCTTATATTCTTCATGGTGTGTTTGAATTTGCTTGTTAAAGGGTCATATTCAGTTATCATTATCTTTTGTAGTGGGAAACTCATTATATTAAATAAATATTTTTTTTAATTTCACCATTATTAAATTTTAACCGAAATAATCTTTTCCCTTCGTTATGGATATTACTTTCACACGAACCTCATTAGTTATCTTATTTAGGATTTCAAACACTAGTTCAATCTATAAATTCTTGATACAAAAACCTTTTTTTGTTTAATATGTATATTAAATTTAAATGTATTATAATTTTAATGTACACAAAAGCTCATGTTTTTGGGAAAGGTCCAACATTTACCGACATTGATGTTCCAGATAATGAATTAAAAGTATGTACTAATCAAACGTGTGCATTCGTAAAGAATCCAAATCTAGCTGTTTTTAATGACATTGAAACATTACAAAACATTTATGAAGAAATTGACAAAAACTGTACAATATATATACCTGTATATCCACATAAAAATTTAAAACCAGGTGAACATTATTCAACTTATGATTTCTTAAAAAAAATGAATAATGTTAAAGTATTTAATTTTTCTACGAAACCTATCGATGATCCTTCATTGCCTTACATTAAAGGAATATCAACTTCTCATAGTGCCATTATACTCGTATGTCACCTGTATCCAGAACTTAAAGAAATTCATACATATGGTTTTAGTAATGGACTGGGATATCACCCATGTTTTTTGAGAGATAATTTTCACAATGGGGTAAATCCAGGAAAAAGAACAGGTGATAGATTGGCATCAAAGAAAAGAGGTGATCTGCGGAAAATAGTGGGGAAACCAATAATAATTCATTAAAATATTTTTGTACTATACTTTTGAAAACACTAGTTCAATCTATAAATTCTTGATACAAAAACCTTTTTTTGTTTAATAATTTTAATGTACACAAAAGCTCATGTTCTTGTTTAAACTCGTGTTTGGGTATAAATAATGTAGTAACAATGATATTATTAATTAAAATAGAAATTAAAAAAATATATATGTATATAACGATGAGCAAAAAGAACATTAAAAATCCATATGAAAAACTAAATCTACCAAACAATCTGAAGCGTCTTATTCAAAAAAAAAGTGAAATGATTTCACTATTAGGGAAAAATGAGATAATATCATATTTAAAAACATTATCAAAAAAAGATGTAATAAACTCGTTAAATATTGGTACTTTGAATTTCCTTGTTAATAAAAAAGAAAGACAACAGAATATAGAAAATAAACTTGAAGCTTTTAATTTCGAAAATATCATAAGAAATAAAGCCATAAAATATTATCACATGAAAATTACGAAAGAAAATAAAGCTTCCGTAAAAAATAATTCTAAACTAGATGCTCTTTCTAAATCTATTGGTAAATATTTACATTTAGAGAATCAATTTAAACATGACACAAATACACTTAAAGAAAATGATTGGATCAAAGCAACAAAAACAGCTTTAATAAATAATAGATATATATTGAATAAGGTATTAATGAATAACTCAAATTATAGAGATCTTCTTAATGGACTTGAAAATGATAAAAAATGGAAAAAAATGTTTGGTACGGAAATTACAAACAAACTTTTAGAATATAAACAACATGAAGAACCATTTAATAGACTCTTTTAATTACTGATTTCATGTAATATACCAATCACATGCTTTACAAAGTGCGTTTCACAAATTCTTTTTACGTTCTTCTAGAGGTGTATAATGTGTTATATATATATGATAGTTCATTATAATTATATCATTTTTTTTCAAAAACTTTTAAACTAAAATTTTTGACCCTGTATATCCTACTATGACATACGATTGGACTAATATTACTGAAGAAAAGTCTTCTAAAAGAAGAATATACTATTTTGTATAATAAAAAAAGAAATTATACAGATGGTGCAAGGGATCAAATAATTTTAGTTAAAAAGAATTCCTCGTAAATGTGAATCAATTTCTATTCTAGTATCGTTTTGAACTAACTTTCTTAAATATTCCAAATCATTAGAAGGATTATGATAAGCAGCTTTACCAGATAAGTTATCATAGTTTAAATTGTATCCATTATATTGAGGTGTTTTATAACAATCTATACCGATTATACCAATTTTCTTTGCTTTAGTTTTACTTAAAAAATCAATTGCGTGTGTTCCAGTATGTAATTTATCATTTATAAAATATTTGGTTTTGATTATATTTTTAAATTCATTACAAACTTTGTCAAAGTTTTTTTCTCTAAACTTGTATAAAATACCTATTATATGTTTCAATCCATTTTTTTCGTATATGTTTAATACTTCTTTTGTATGTGAATCTAAGTTAGTAAGTACAGCAGTTATATACGAACCATCTTCTTTTTTTAATTTAATTTTCTCATTAGGCATTACACCAGTTGAAAAAACTACATCGCATCTTTTTGTAGTATTTGGTGTAAATAATATATTATTGTTTTTATCTACTTTAACATGAATTCTACAAACTATGTCAAATTTATTAACGTATTCTTCATAGTTTTTATTTTCCATATATTTTGCAGGTCCTACAATAATTACACTTTTATCCATAATATTTTTTATTTTTAGACACATTAGTTAATAATATGTAAATTATTGGTCATTTTTTGTGTATCATTTTTTTTCAAAAACTTTTAAACTAAAATTATTTGACCCTGTATATCCTACTATGACGTACGATTGGACTAATATTACTGAAGAAAAGAAGAATATACTATTTTGTATAATAAAAAAAGAAAATATACAGATGGTGCAAGGGATCAAATAATTTTAGTGAAAAACAATTCCTCAAAGTATTAAAAATAAAAGGAGCATATGTTGAATGAGATTTTATAAAGTTCCTTCTAAACAGACTATAGATAATTACTTAAAGATCAAAAAAAAAATATAATAAAATAACAATGACTGCACAAATGCAACAATATCTCATCAACAAAAACTTCAAAGTTAATTTCATTGACAAAATGTTAATAGCAAAAAAAATTGAATTTTACGAATACTACGATGGTATTAATATAACATGTGATGACAAACATAAGTATAAGTATACAAGTGATGACGAATTACAAGTTTATGAAACAATATCTATATTTGTTCAGAAATACTTAAAACAACTAACTAATCTTGAAATACTTGAATATACATCCCGATTTCCAGGTGAAATGAATTACAAGTTTATCAAAGGTGTTCCCAAAAGTTTGAAAACATTATACATTGAACACACTACAGGTCTTAAATTTAAAGCATTACCTGATAATTTAAAACTTTACGTAAACACACCAAGCGAAAGACAACTAAAAACCATTAAAAATGAAGATGTCATTGCTGAACCTTATGATTATATATTCAAGATCAGTGTTAAAACAAAAAGAATTACACGAAGTATTCCCGTAGATGATTTTTCATTACATTAACAATACATCAGGCAGAATATCTAAACTGTATCTTGCAAATTGTTTTAACATAAACATTAGTGGAAATTCCTTTTAATCTAATTGTTAATGTACAATCAATCATTATTAGTTTTCCCACTATTTTTCGCAGATCACCGTTTTTTCTTTTGATATCATTACAAAAATTTTTAATTCATATTATAACAAACCATGATTAAAAATCCTAAAACGGGTAGAATGATCAAACGGGATGGTGTTATTGGAAAACAAGTATTACAAAATGCTGCAACAACTATGCAAAAAATGTATAGAGGAAAACGAAATAGAAAATACGTAAACAGCATAAAACAAATACAAGATGTTGTTTTTGGTAATCCAAATTTACGCAAGATTATTATTAATAAAGCAGGTAATGCCACAAAAAAAGACGCAGGTATTCAAAATTTCAACGGAAGAATAATTCATAATGAAGCATTAAAAGTCTTACCCAATTGGATGATTCCAAGAAAAGAATCAAAATCTAATGCATTAGAAGCATGGAAATCGAAAATGAAAAAACAAACATATACATCGGAAAAAAGAAAAGATTTAAATGATATAAAAGATCTTTTAACAACTTTACAAGTACTTAGTTTTTTTATTAATGAACTGGGGACTCTGAATTACTTAGAAGATAATTGGACTAATTTTAAAAATGCAAATAATATTGAAAAAACAAAGATGTTAACTAAAATTCTCAATTTTAATACAGATATTAATAAACATTATAATACGTATAATGGGTATAGGTTAGACTATGGTAAAACTGAAAAGTTTAAAAGAATTACGAATATATTACCCAAATTGATTCAATTCAATAATGCAAAAATGGGAACAACAAATCTTGGAAAACAATATTATAAATTAATTTTAAATATTCCATTAAATAAATCAGATAATGAGAGATTCAATCTCCCGAATAATTCATTTCCATTAAATAAGTTTTGATTGCAATAAACTATGCCAGGTATTGTGATGTGTATACCCAGCTTCTTCTAAATGAAATTTCCAAAACTGAAATTAAAGTTTATTTTCATTCATATATATAAATTATCAGTATATAATGAAGGAGATACAATTAAATTTATTGGTACCATGATTGTCGGTATCATAAATTATGGGAAGGTAACTTCAAGAGCAATTCTTTATATTTCATGTAGTGCTACTATAATATGTTGTAAGATTACGACGTATTTCGGACATTGCACAGGTGATGGTTCCGAAGGAGGTTTAAAAATACTATCTTCTATGACTATACGAATACTTAAAATTGCATGAATTAACATTTCATTTGAACAAATTAATGAAAAATACGTAAGATCTAGTTTTTGCAGTGTAATTGGAAATGATGATTTTAATTTAAAAATATTCGAGTTTTCATTACAAACAAAATTGATCAAAAAAAATAACTTTTAAAAGTAAAAAATAATTTTTCAAATATAGAGTTTTTAATATTTTTGCTTGTATCCCCCCCCTTCCTAAAATTTCGTAAGAATTCCGGAAATTTATTTTTTTATATTATAAATATGTATTATGTCCAATATGTAATAAAACTTTCGAAACAAATAAAGGAAGAGCTAAGCATATGAGAAATGTAAAATGTGATAATAAAGGTGATAATAAAGGTGATACATATAATATAACAAACAATAATTAATAATAATAATGTAATTATAAATTTTAGTCAAGATAACTATGACATTATTACTAAAGAGTTTTTGGATAAAATACTAACAAATGATATGGTGTATAATGAATTTATAAGAACAATTATAGATAATGTGTCATCAGAAAGACAAAACTATAAAATAACAAATTTGCGAAGTAAGTACGCACTGGTATATGAAAATGGAAAATATATAAAAGTATTGCGAGAACCAGCAACATCATCATTCATATATAATAGGAGAAAGACCAAACAAAAGAAATGTGCAACATTTCTTACACGATGATGACGAAGATATAGTAAAGGAGACAAGAGATATTGTAGAAGTGGAAGTGTTCAATGCAACAAATAAGTGCTAAAAATCAATTGACAAGTATGCAAATTCAAGATGAAATCGCAAGAAAAGACTTAATTTCATTTTACACCTCTTTAATGACGTCTGAAACAGGTACTATTTTTTTTTAATGATGCTTTCTTTTTTAGCAATTCCATATCATTTTTCAAATATTCCATATCATTTTTCAAATTTTGTTTACTTATATTTAAAAGATTTTTTAATGCTTTTACTGTTTCTTCTGGTGTTTCGGAATAGCGTATTGAAATAAAGTCATGTATATAATTATATCTTGGATTCCAATCTAATTTGTTTTTCAATTTTTTTTGTGCATCTGTGTTCAATTTTTTTAAAGCTTTAATCAGTTCATTACGTTTTTTTAAAAATAATTGTGAAACGCGTAATCCATACCATTTATCACTTATTCCTATGGCAAATGATTTATTTAAAGAATTTTCACTGTTTTTAAAAGCATTTTTGTATTCTTGAGATGTTGGAAGTTTTCTCATTACTATATATAATAAAATAATTACTTAAAGTGTATTAATAGTGTATTATACATTAAAATGAACAACCCTAATATTGAAAAGGTAACCGCTATGTCAAACAATATAAGTGTTGTAGAAATGAAAAATGGTACACAAATGAAAATAAAGCATATTTATGATAAAAATGTATATAATAAATGTGAAATTGATGAGAAACAAATTGATTGGATTGTTTACAAAAATGTTTGAATAGTATTAAGAATGTATATTTTCTAAGAATAGTATAAAGAATATAAATTAAAAAAATTGCATTATAATACAAGATGAACAACAATGTTGAAACCCTTGTGGCAAAGACTAAAAAGTTGTGGAAAAGCACCGTAGTTAATAATAACAAGAAACTAAATACAAAAATGAAAAAACTCGTTTCAAAAGTAAAAAAACACGGAATTAATTTGAATGGTTTCAAAAAGCTCAAATTCGACGAATACAAGGGTTCCGATGTAGACTCATTGGTAAAAAATATTAGGATGTGTTCCAACCCTTTAGTAAGGTGCCTTCCCTACAGCGTTAAAACTGTGAAGGAAAGTATTAAATCGGAGGTCTCTTTGATGTTTGAGTACTACAACAAGAGGATTACCTTCTTATCCGCACTTCTTGTAGTTGTAGACACCGCATAATATCAGGTACTAGTTTTAAAGAAAAACAAAATAAGTTAAATACGGACTTACAAAAGCCGAATGACAATGTATATCTTACAGAATTTTTGATGTATTGTACACTTCTAATTCAACCATGTCTTTCCTTTCTTTATCTTCTTCGTCATTGATTAAAGCTTTCATATTGCAAAGTTGTTTTTTTGTGGTTTTAAATGGTTGTTTAATAGATTCTTGTAATTTTTCACAAATTCTTTCAATGAAAAAATCTGTTGTGGGATCTTTTAATACACTTACATATTCTCCATTTTCATATGTTAATGCATGTTTACTACGTAAATTTGTTATTTTATAATTTTTAGTTTCTTTCAAAATATTGTGTATTATTTTTGATACAAATTCTTCGTAATTCATGTTTTCGCCGAAAATGTTTTTCAAAAAGTCTGATGTTATCATGTCATAGTTTTGTTGGCTAAAGTTTATTATTATATTATTTGTTGTATTATTCGTTGTATTATTTGTTGTATTATTTGTTGTGTTATATGTGTTGAAAGTACTATTTGCACATTTTACATTTTTTATATGTTGATTTTTTGCTTGTCGTGTTTTGAATACTTTATTACATATCGAACATTGTAATATATTTCCTGTACAAGTTTTCAGATGTCTTGTATAATTTGTTTTTCTTGAAAATTCTTTAGAACATTTTTCACATTTAAATACAGGGGAGATATTTTGAGCACCAACATTGACATTTTGAGCACCAACATTGACATTTTGAGCACCAACATTGACATTTTGAGCACCAACATTGACATTTTGAGCACCAACATTGACATTTTGAGCATCAACATTGACATTTTGAGCACCAACATTGACATTTTGAGGCATAATTCCAGAAATTTTACATGTTTTCTTCCTATTGTTGTGTTCCAATAATTTTGATTTATACCTAAATTCTTTTCCACAATCTAAACATTTATACATACTTATAATATAAAAAAATAAATTTCCGGAATTCTTACGAAATTTCGGGAAGAGAGAGAGCCGAGATGTTAAAGTAAAAATATATCTCTTATAAATTTCATTTTAAAAATATGCTTTTATATATTTATTGTCTAACATCAGATTTGATAGTTATGATCAAGCTATTTTATACAATGAATGTGATTTTGTATTTAAGTTTGATACACATAATGTGGTATTAGAAGTAGATGAATTTGCACATACAAATAACAATGAGTCAAAGTTAAAAGAACTAAACACTTCATTAATATTACGTATAAAGAAGATAATCCACTGTATATATATGAAAACCACTACAAAACTTTTAAAAAGAGATTTTCAATTTAAATTATTGTTAAGGCTATATCTGCTTATTTGTAAAAAAAACGTTTGTACATAATAAATCCATGATCAAGATAAGAAATCCCAAAACTGGAAGAATGGTAAAAAAAGATGGTGAAGTTGGTAAACAAGTTTTAGGGAATGCCGCAACAATTATGCAGAAAATATATAGAGGTAAAAAAGTTAGAAATCAAGTTATACAAAAGGTTTTTAATAATCCAATACAAAAGGTTTTTAATAATCCAATACAAAAGGTTTTTAATAATCCAAATTTACGAAAAATCATTATTACCAAAGCAGGAAATGCTACAAAAAAAGACGCAGGAATACAAAATTTCAACGGAAGAATGATTCATAATGAAACACTAAAAGTCTTACCCAATTGGATGATTCCAAAAAAAGACTCAAAATCTAATGCATTAGACGCATGGAAATCTAAAATGAAAAAACAAACATATACATCGGAAAAAAGAAAAGATTTAAATGATATAAAAGATCTTTTTTTATCGTTAGAAAAACTCAAATTAGAGAACAACTTAGAAAATTATTATAATTTAATTAAATACAAGAATGCAAATAATACTGAAAAATCAAACATGATATCTGAGATGTTATATGATGTTCCTTATAATAAGTATGATGAAAAAGAAATTTATGAAAATGGTGTACTACGTAAAAGTCCAAAGTTTAAAAGAATTGTTAACATAATACCCAAATTAATATATTTCAATAATGGACAAATAAAAACAACAAATCTTGGAAAACTTTATTACAAATTTATATTAAATATTCCATTAAATAAATCTGATGAATATAGATTCTTCCACTTTGTGAATTTTGATTAATCTTGAAACTTATGGATAATAGTGAAAAATTATTACTTTAAAATATTGAATTGGAATAAAGTAGTAAAATGAGAACATATCAAGTATCACAAATAGCAAAAGCTATCAACTATAATCCCTATGAAACTGCATCAGATTTTCTTGAATATCTATGGAAAAAAGAAAACAAAGATAGCTATTATAATGCTTTGAATACTATTTCACCTGAAACAAGTTATGAAAAAGATGTACAAATTTTAAATGAGGTATTGAAATCTGAAGAAACTAAAAATATTGTAAAGATTTGTAATACAAAAGAAGATATTTCAAGTAAAGTTGATTTCATTGAAAATCAAGAAACTACCTTAGATGAACATTCATCAATGCTATTAAAAAAACATTTGAAATCTAAATATAGTACAAAATATGGAATTAAAAATGAAAAATCTGTTCTTGAACTTTATAATGAAAAGTATAATACTAATTGTGTTCAAAATAAATATATACGGTGTTTCAAAGTAGATGATAATGTTTGTGTAAATGGTAAGATTGATTCAATTGTTGAAAATGAAAGAATTGTAGAGATCAAAAATAGAACAAAAAAACTATTTTATAACTTGAGAAATGATGAAGAAGTTCAAATTCAAATGTATATGCATATTTATAATATTCATAATTCACATTTAGTTGAACATTATAATGGAAATGTCAATATAATAAATGTTGATTATGATTGCGACTTTGTGAAAAGATGTTTTGATAGATTAACGCATTTTAATGATGTATTAGAAAAAATAATGAAAGATTATGATTATCAAAGATCATATTTCAATTCAACATGTAGAAATTCTTTTATTTTTTCAAAATATACTGAATGAAGTAATTTATCAAATGTAGGTATAATGAAAGATTGTGTTCTAAAATATATATACGAAGAATTAACCATGATAAGACTAACCAAGTGTGTATGAAGGGTATGATGGTTTATAAACTGAAATTTAAGATTATTCCCGTATATTGTTAAACACAACGAAGTGTGTATAATTCATAATTGCTATCTATACTGCTGAGTATATATACAGCTGTATATAAACTTCAGCGGTTTACATTGCAATTATGAATTATTTTTGATCCAGAATGAAATTCCCTTAAAATATATGTTCATGTACATATATGGTAAGGAGTAGAATAACATGATTTTTACTTTCATGTTTATAGGATTTTATAACTACTTAAAGAAGGGGATATTAGTACAGTACATCAAATAGAAAAATGACAAATTTTACATTTCATTCAAGGATCAGTTTAAGAAACAGGTACACATGTGGTTGTGGAAGTGTGCTTCAAAAATGTTCTTTAATCGCACATCTGAAGACTGAAAAACACATGAAATATGCGACGGGATGTCTAAAAGAACAAAAGCAAAAACAAAGTCAGTTTCAGTTGCTGAAGGCCTCTATTGATAAACTGACATATGAAAAAATGATAATAATGCAAGGTATTATTGATAATTTTACAGTCATCGAACGATATGTTATGAAACAATTGAAGAGGAAAAGGAAGGAGATTGAGATTGATTCTGATTACGAGACTTGTCAAGAATATAAAAAAAGTCGTAAGAAATGAGGATCAGGTTTGTTAATACTACCCCTTGAAACGAAATATGTAAATAGTAGTTCCTTACTTAGGTTATAAGCAAATTCAAGTGGAAAAAATATAACATAATCCAAAAAACAACTAAATAACACATTCCCCTTGAAACGAAATATGTAAATATGAGTTCCTTAATTAGGTTTTACGCAAATTCAAGTGGAAAAAATATAACATAATCCAAAAAACAACTAAATAATACATTCCCCTTGAAACGAAATATGTAAATAGTAGTTTCTTAATTAGGTTATACGCAAATTCAAGTGGAAAATCTAACATAATCCAAAAAACAACTAAATAATACATTCCCCTTGAAACGAAATATGTAAATAGTAGTTTCTTAATTAGATTATACGCGAATTCAAGGTAAAAATCTAACATGATTGAAAGAATGAATTTGTGTGAATTCAATTAGTAAGGAACTTGCACCATGTGTATATGGGTTTTGTTTAGATAATATGGTTAAAAATGGCAAAATATGCTTTTTTAAGGTTTTATCACGCTTACGGAAGGGGCAAAATGGATTTGAGGACCAAAAGAGCACAAATCGTGATGGGGTATCACGGGATTTTCAGGATTTTCCCAAAAGTATCACGCTTACGGAAGGGGACTTGTTCAGATTTCCCCAAAAGGTATCAGTAAGAGGGTTCGGGATGGTCAAAAAAACATTAAAAACCTTAGAAAATTAAAATCTAACATATATTTTAAGGGAATTTCATTCTGGATCAAAAATAATTCATAATTGCTATCTATACTGCTGAGTATATATACAGCTGTATATAAACTTC
>Ga0209223_10002459_pt1 | contig 18542 bp, 11 predicted proteins | sample COG_06_FD_184750 | JGI IMG/M metagenome (GOLD analysis project Ga0209223, IMG submission 184750) | Pelagic Microbial community sample from North Sea - COGITO 998_met_06 (SPAdes) (version 2) | ecosystem: Environmental > Aquatic > Marine > Neritic zone/Coastal water | place: Helgoland, sampling...
AACATGATTTTACCAGCCGCTTCTAGGTATCCAGATAATGCGCTGTGGCGTTCCGCTGCATTGTATTTAAACAGCACTTTTGAGGCTTCTGAAAATTTTAAATTTTTAGGTGGTATTCGCTATACTCATGTTTGGGTAAATGCCTCTTTTGACAATGAATTTTATGATTTCCCTTTTGAAAAGGCAGACCTAAATACAGCTGCTTTAACAGGAAGCTTAGGTTGGAGTTGGTTTGTGGCGGAAGATTTTCAAGTGAGTTGGAATGCTACTACAGGATTTAGGGCCCCTAATATTGACGACATTGGAAAGGTTTTTGATTCAGAACCAGGGTCTGTTGTAGTGCCAAACCCAGCTTTGAAACCAGAATATGCATATGGAACAGAAATAGGCCTAAAAAAGAATTTTTCAGATAAAGTAGTTTGGAGACTTGCAGGGTATTACACCCATCTAAAAGACGCCTTAGTTCGAAGAAATTTTGCCTTAAACGGTCAGTCTCAAATAGTATATCAGGGTGTTTTAAGTCAGGTTCAAGCAGTTCAAAACGCTGCAAATGCCTATGTATACGGTTGGGAAATAGGGGCAGATTTTATGCTGAGTCCCTACTTGTCATTTGCGGTAAATTACAGTTATATTAAAGGCACAGAGGAAGAAGACAATGGGGCGCTATCTCCAGGCAGGCATGTGGCACCTTCTTTTGGAGACCTACAGCTGCTTTATAAAAATTCCAGGTTTAAAGCAAGTATATTGCTCAATTTTAATAGAGAAATAAGTGCAGATCAGCTGGCTGTATCAGAACAATCAAAAAGCTATATGTATGCTTTAGACCGCTTTGGGAATCCATACAGCCCCTCATGGCACAGCCTTAATTTCAGGTCCCAATACACCTTGACCAATGCCGTTACAACTTTTTTGGCTTGGGAGAATATCACCAATCAGTTGTACAGGACGTATGCTTCTGGCTTAAGTGCTCCAGGGAGCAACCTTATTCTGGGCGCTAGTTACCAATTTTAAAGGGTTTGTATTGTTTTTTAAGGGCCAGTATCTACCGCATTTTTAACATCCCTTTAAAATGAGGATGGTTTCGTTCTAATTGCTTAATTTTGCCCCTTTCATACCGCATACAAGACCTTAATACTATGAAGTTTGCAGAATATAAAGGATTAGATTTGCCTGGTATTTCCAAAGCTGTTTTACAGGAATGGAAAGACAAAGAGGTATTCCAAAAAAGCGTGGAGCAACGAGAAGGGCAACCTTCTTATGTGTTTTTTGAAGGGCCGCCGTCGGCCAACGGCATGCCTGGAATTCACCATGCAATGGCTAGAACGATCAAGGATATTTTTCCTAGATACAAGACCATGAAGGGTTTTCAGGTAAAGCGGAAAGCAGGTTGGGACACCCACGGTTTGCCTATTGAATTGGGTGTAGAAAAAGCCTTGGGAATTACCAAAGAAGACATTGGCATTAAGATATCTGTAGAAGATTATAACAAAGCTTGTAGAGCCGCTGTGATGCGCTACACCGATGTGTGGAACGACATGACAGATAAAATAGGCTATTGGGTAGATATGGAAAACCCTTATATTACCTATGAGCCAAAATACATGGAGTCTGTTTGGTGGTTGTTGAAAGAAATATACAAGAAAGGCCTAATCTATAAGGGATATACCATTCAACCTTATTCTCCTAAAGCTGGTACAGGATTGAGTTCACACGAGTTGAACCAGCCAGGCACCTATCAGGATGTGACAGATACCACAGTAACGGCACAGTTTAAAGCCATAGAAGAGACCCTACCAAAGGGCTTACAATCTTTAGACGCACCTTTATATTTCTTGGCATGGACCACTACCCCTTGGACCCTTCCGAGCAACACTGCTTTAACCGTAGGCCCTAAAATTGACTATGTTTTGGTGCGTACTTTTAATCAGTACACCTTTGAACCTATGCATGTATTGCTCGCCAAATCATTGGTAGGAAAGCAATTTGCAGGAAAGTTTGTAGCAGTGGAAAGTAAAGAAGCCATTCAACAATACAACAAAGAAGACAAGAAAATACCTTATTTGGTTTTAGCGTCTTTTAAAGGGGCAGACCTTATCGGTGTCACATACGAACAACTCATGACTGGTGTATTGCCTTGTGATCATCCTGAAAACGCTTTTAGAGTGATTGGAGGAGATTTTGTGACCACAGAAGATGGAACCGGTATTGTGCATACGGCCCCCACTTTTGGTGCAGACGACGCCTTGGTAGCCAAACAAGCTAGCCCAGAAATCCCGCCAATGTTGGTTTTAGATTCAGCGGGCAACAAAGTGCCTCTAGTAGACCTACAAGGAAAGTTTAGACCTGAAGTTGCGGGCTTAGGAGGTAAGTATGTTAAAAATGAGTACTATCCGGAGGGAGAAGCGCCAGAACGTTCTGCAGATGTAGAAATTGCCATTAGACTCAAGGAGGAAAACAGGGCTTTTAAAGTAGAAAAATATGTGCATTCCTATCCAAATTGCTGGAGAACAGACAAGCCTATTTTATATTACCCCTTAGACTCTTGGTTTATTAAAATGACTGAAGTAAAGGATAAAATGGTGTCTTTGAACCAGGAAATTAACTGGAAGCCAAAAGCCACCGGTGAAGGTAGGTTTGGAAACTGGTTGGCCAACGCCAATGACTGGAACCTTTCTAGATCTAGATATTGGGGAATTCCATTGCCTATTTGGAGAACGGCAGACGGCAAAGAAGAAATCATGATTGGTTCTGTAGCAGAACTTAAAGAAGCCATGAAAGCTTCTGTTGCTGCTGGACTTATGTCTAAAGATATTTTTGAAGACTTTAAAGTAGGAGACTATTCAGCGGAGAATTACGCCACAATAGACCTTCATAAAAACATTGTAGACCAGGTGGTTTTAGTATCCAGCACTGGGGAACCAATGCACAGAGAATCAGACCTTATAGATGTCTGGTTTGACTCTGGATCTATGCCTTATGCCCAGTGGCACTACCCATTTGAGAACAAAGAACTCATAGATGAGAACAAGGCCTTCCCTGCAGATTTCATTGCAGAAGGCGTAGACCAAACAAGGGGGTGGTTTTACACCCTTCACGCTATTGCGACCATGGTTTTTGACAGGCCAGCCTATAAAAATGTAGTCTCTAATGGGATGGTATTAGACAAGGACGGAAAGAAAATGTCTAAGCGCCTTGGCAATGCGATTGATCCTTTTGAAACTATTGCGGCCCATGGGGCCGACGCCACGCGTTGGTATATGATCGCCAATGCAAATCCATGGGACAACCTAAAGTTTGACACAGAAGGGATTGTAGAGGTAAAGCGTAAGTTTTTTGGCACCCTGTACAATACCTATTCTTTCTTTAGTTTGTATGCCAACTTAGATCATTTTGACAACAGTGCTCCTCAGATTCCATTAGCAGACAGGCCAGAAATTGACCGTTGGGTGCTTTCCGAACTCAATAGTTTAATCATCAGGGTAGAAGCGGCCTATGAAACCTATGAGCCCACAAAAGCAGCGAGAGCCATCTCAGATTTTGTGCAAGAAAATTTAAGCAACTGGTATGTTCGTTTGTGTAGAAGGCGTTTTTGGAAAGGAGAATACGGACCAGATAAAATAGCCGCTTACCAAACATTGTATGAATGTCTCTTGGTGGTTTCTAAATTATCTGCACCTATTGCTCCATTTTTCATGGACAGACTTTATCTAGATTTGGCTGGCGTGTGTGACCCTAATGTAAAAGAAAGTGTTCATTTAGCGCAATTTCCAGAGGCCAATAGCGCTGTTATTGATTCAGATTTAGAGCGCAAAATGCAATTGGCTCAGCAAACTTGTTCGCTAGTTTTGTCTATTAGACAAAAAGAAAAAATTAAAGTAAGACAGCCCCTTCAGAAAATTATGGTGCCTGTTTCTGCCCTAGTAAAAGCAATAGATTTAAAAGCAGTTGCTTCACTTATTTTATCTGAAGTAAATGTAAAAGAATTAGAAATTTTGGCGGATTCTTCAGATATCTTGGTCAAACAGATCAAGCCTAATTTTAAGACTTTAGGTCCTAAATTTGGTCCTAAAATGAAAGCGGTTGCTACAGCGATACAATCCTTAACATCAAAAGATATTAACCAAATGGAGCTAAATGGCGCTATTGAGTTGCTTGTAGATGGGGATAAAATAGCTTTGGAGTTGTCTGATGTGGAGATCAGTTCTCAGGATATTGAAGGATGGTTGGTAGCTTCTTCAGGCGCATTAACAGTGGCTTTAGATGCTACAATTAGCCCTGAACTAAAAGCAGAAGGAATAGCGAGAGAGCTGGTCAATAGGATTCAAAACTTAAGAAAAGACAGTGGCTTTGAAGTCACGGACAAAATTGTTATTAAATTTCTAAAAGACCCCTTTATAGATTCGGCTTTATTAGATAATTTAGAATATATTAAAACAGAAACATTGGCGACAGAAATATTGGTAGAAACAACTCTAAACGAGGGACTTCCAATTGAATTTGATGAGGTACGCTCAGTGTTATTTATTGAAAAACAAAACTAATATGGAAACAGATTTAAAAAACAGATATTCAGATAAAGATTTGGCAGAATTCAAGGTCCTTATCTCTGAGAAAATAGAGGTGGCTAAGTCTCATCTTGAACTTTTAAAGAGTTCATATATGAATGATGGAAACAATGGTACAGATGACACCTCTCCAACTTTCAAGGCTTTTGAAGAAGGCTCTGAGACCATGAGCAAAGAAGCTAATACCCAATTGGCTATTCGTCAAGAGAAATTTATCAGGGATTTAAAAAATGCCTTGCTTAGAATTGAGAATAAGACCTATGGCATATGCAGGGTAACGGGTAAATTAATCAACAAAGAAAGATTAAAGCTAGTCCCTCACGCGACCCTAAGTATTGAAGCTAAGAACATGCAAAAGTAGTCGTTATTGAAGGTTATATACACAGCGATACTTCTGGTGTTAGCCCTTCATTTATCCTGGTCTCAAAAGATATTATCTAAAGTTTTAGAAGACCCTTCTCTCACCCAAATCCATGTATTGGCCCAAGAAGTCAATACCTTACATTTAAAACCATCTTCCTCCAAGGAACTTCTTGTTTCAGCACGTTTAAATGGAGAGTACAGTCTCCATCAGATGATCGTGTTTACTAGAAAAGGAAATACCTTATTTATTGAACCAGACCTTTCAGCAACTTTTGAACTTCCCAATGACAAACTCAGTGCCCACAAAATATGGTCGGTTGATTTGGCTATTGAAATACCAACATATCTAGAAGTCTATATAGATGGAGGAAATACCCAAATAAATGCTGAGGGTATTTTTGAGAAACTTCAGATCCAACTCAATGACGGATTGTGTGTTTTAAAAGAAGTAGGGAATCAAGTGCGGGTAAATACCATTAGAGCGCCTATTATTTTAAAGCAAAAAAAAGCCATTGTAAATGCTGAAACAACCTATGGAACGCTAATTTTACCCAGTGTTCCAAAGGGGCTTTCAGAGATTGTATTGCGGTCCATACACGGAGACATTAAAGTGGTTCCTCTAGACTAGTTTCATTTTAATAATAATGTTTATTTTAGCCACCTAAGTACCTATTATGTTTAAAAAGCCTTTTTTACTCGCCTATTTTTTATTGATTCTGGACCAATGTGTAAAAATTTATATTAAAACACACTTTTTTTTAGGAGAATCAGTAGAGGTCTTTTCTGGTTTTCAAATTTTATTTATCGAAAACGAGGGCGCTGCTTGGGGGGCCAAACTCAGTGATATTTTACCCATTTCAGATGTAAGTGGAAAAATTGCCCTCACCGTTTTTAGACTGTTTGCTATTGTGGGAATTGGTGCGTGGTTTGTAAGTTCTGTTAAAAAAGGTGTGCCACTTTTTTTGCAAATGGCCCAAGCTTTGATTTTCGCAGGGGCCTTGGGTAATATTATTGATTCTGTTTTTTATGGGGTACTATTTAATGACAGTATGTACCAAGTAGCGACCCTATTTTCTGATCAGCCTTACGGCAGCTTACTACAAGGTAAGGTGGTAGACATGCTCTATTTCCCGCTCATAGATACTACATGGCCAGAATGGGTGCCAGTTTTAGGAGGAAATTCATTAAGATTTTTTGAACCAGTTTTTAATATTGCAGACACCGCTATTAGTACTGGAGTAGGTCTTTTATTGGTCTTCAACAAAAAAGCTTTTCCACAGGGATAGGTGTTTTGCGAATTTTCAAAGTCGCTAAATTTGTCTTCTTTTCTGCATCATTTGTCAGAATTAGATCTGAGCTGTATCATAAGACTCAGAATTGTTTATTTAAATTCGTATACCTTAACTGGTGTTACACAGTAATCTAATGGAATATCTGTGGCGTCTAAGCCCTCAATTTTTTCTTCAGGTTCAAATAGGGATAAGCCTATTTTTAGGGTATTTGGTTTGCATTTAGATAAAAAACGATCGTAGAATCCTTTTCCGTATCCGACTCTGTGCCCTTTTTTATCATATGCCAATAAAGGAATAAAGACTACTTCTATTTCTGAAGGGGGAACAGTCAATCCATTTTGAGGCTCTGGAATCCCCCAATGGTTTGTTTTTATTTTGGTATTGTCTGTCAGTAGTATATGCACTATTTCAGTATCGTTTTGTATTCTTGGCAAACAGACTTCTTTATCTCTTCCATGCAGTAATGTGAGGATGAATTCGGTATCTATTTCTTTTTTGGAAACAATACTCAGGAATAGGCTGTAATAGGAGGCATCCCATATAGGACAGTTTAATAATTGATTCCCTATAGCGGCACTTAATGTAGCAATTTCTTCTGTTTGGAGCTTTTTTCTTTTTTCAAGGTAAGCACTTCTAAGGGCTATTTTATTCATAAATTGGGCATTTTAAGCTTATAAAAATACAGATAAAATAAAGGCCCAATAATAATTTCTACTATACCTTTGTAAATCACCTATGGCGGCCAATAGCATTTCTATACAACTCAGTGTACTTCCGGAAACTCCGGGAGTGTACCAGTTTTATGATAGCTCAGATAAGATTTTATATATAGGAAAAGCCAAAAACCTTAAAAAAAGGGTCAGTTCATATTTTACATTAAAACACGAGATAGCCAAAACACGCTTATTGGTCAAGAAAATTGTACTGATCAAGCATATAGTGGTTCCCACAGAGTCAGACGCACTTTTATTAGAAAACAACCTGATTAAAAAATACCAGCCAAGGTATAATATATTATTAAAAGATGACAAGACCTTTCCTTGGATTTGTATTAAAAAAGAACGGTTTCCAAGGGTCTTTTTAACCCGTCAGTTAATTAAAGATGGTTCAGAATATTTTGGACCTTATACCAATAAGAGAATGGTGAAGGTTTTGCTGGAGCTCATTAAAGGGCTTTATCCTTTGAGAACCTGCAATTATGACCTCTCTTTTGAAAAAATTCAAGAAGGCAGGTATAAAAGTTGTTTGGAGTATCATTTAGGGAATTGCCATGCACCTTGTGAGAATTTACAATCTGAGACCTCATATGCTAAAGATATAGAAGCCATTAGACATATATTAAAGGGCAATTTAGCTGCAGCAATGAAGCATTTTAAAATAGAAATGGATCGTTACGCCGCTGAGGAAGCTTTTGAAATGGCCCACAAAGTAAAAGAAAAGCTGGCCGTATTGGCTGGTTACCAATCTAAGTCCACAATAGTAAATCCTAAAATAAACAATGTAGATGTGTTTACTGTTATTTCAGACCAAACCCATGCCTATGTGAATTTTCTTGAACTTTCTCATGGCGCCATTATTCGGTCTCACACCCTGGAAATTAAAAAGCAGCTGGAGGAGACAGATGCACAAATTTTAGAATTGGCTATTGTGTCCTTAAGGGAGCGTTTTAAATCTATTTCTAAAGAGGTGATCATCCCATTTAAAGTATTAATGCCAGAAGGAATAAAGGCTACTATACCTGTTTTGGGAGACAAACAAAAATTGTTAGCGTTGTCTGAGCGCAATGCCCGTTTTTATAGACAGGATAAATTGAGTCAAATGCGCATTGTAGATCCTGAACGTCATTCTAAGCGTATTTTGGCTCAAATTAAACAAGATTTAAGGCTTTCTTCGCTTCCAGTGCATATTGAATGCTTTGACAACTCTAATATTCAAGGGTCTAATCCGGTGGCTGCTTGTGTGGTGTTTACCAATGCCAAGCCCAATAAAAAAATGTACCGACATTTTCACATTAAGACCGTAGAGGGACCTGATGATTTTGCCTCTATGGAAGAAGTGGTATACAGGCGCTATAAAAGGCTCAAAGAAGAAGGCAGTTCATTACCACAACTTATTGTAATTGATGGAGGTAAAGGGCAATTATCTGCTGCTTTAAAAGCCCTTGATCAATTAGGCTTAAGAGGGAAAATTGCTATAGTGGGTATTGCAAAGCGTTTGGAGGAAATTTATTTCCCTGAAGATCCTATTCCCTTGTATTTAGATAAGAAATCCGAGTCTCTAAAAGTAATCCAACAATTGAGAAATGAAGCCCACAGATTTGGGATTACTTTTCATAGAAATTTGAGAAGTAAAGGTGCTATAGTTTCAGAATTAGACGGAATTAAAGGGATAGGAGAAAAAACAGCGACACAATTATTAAGGTATTTTAAAACAGTCGCTAAGATAAAAGAAGCTAACTTAGATGCTTTAATCACTCAAGTAGGTCCAGCAAAAGCCAGCATATTGTATGAGCATTTTCATTAAATATCCTTATTTTTTATTCCTGCGTTTTTCCCTTTTCGCCCTATTAATAGCTAGTGTATTCAACCTTCGAGCTCAAACAGCATCAATCAATGAGATTTCGAAAGCATTCGCGACAAGGGATTCAACCGCCTTACAATCAAGGGATAAGCCTTTAAAAGTAGGTTTGGTCTTAAGTGGTGGAGGTGCGAAGGGATTGGCACACATAGGCGCGCTTAAAGTGATTGAGGCCTCCGGTGTTCAAATAGACTATATAGCAGGAACGAGTATGGGGGCTATAGTAGGCGCCTTATACGCCTCTGGATATAGGGCAGAAGAGCTGGATTCTATTTTTAGACAAATTAATTTTAACAGCCTTATTCAAGACGACTTTTCAAGGGAAAGTAAGACTTTTTATGAAAAGGAAGACGCAGAGCGCTATGCCATTAGTTTGCCTTTTGACGGGTATAAAATTTCTTTTCCACAAGCTATTTCTGGAGGACAGAAGGTATATAATGAATTGGTATCCCTATTATTTCATGTAAAAGACGTGAGAGATTTTAACCAATTGCCCATTCCTTTTTTTTGTATGGCAACAGACATAGAGAACGGTGTTGCCATTCGCTTAGATAATGGTTACCTTCCTGAGGCTATTATGGCTTCTGGCACCTTTCCTTCCCTCTTTGAACCTATGGAATTAGAGGGTAAGCTACTCATAGATGGGGGCGTGTTAAATAATTATCCCATAGAAGAACTAAAGTCCTTAGGGGCAAATTTCATTGTTGGTGTAGACGTTCAGCAGGATCTTTCCAAAAGAGGGTCTTTGGGATCTGCTACGGATATTTTGTTACAGATTAACAATTTCAGGACGGTAGAAGCAATGAAAAGTAAGTCTAATAAAACAGACCTATACATTAGACCAAATATGGCCCCTTATTCTATCATAGATTTTGACAAGGGAGCGGCAATTGTAGCAGAAGGAGCCAGAGCAGCTTTGCTTCAAGAGAACGCATTGCTGGAATTATCTAAAAACCAATTAAAAAAAACACCTTTAGATAAAACCTTTCAACGGAGAGATAGTAGGGCAGATACCCTGAAAATTAACTATATAGAGGTGAATGGGATAGTTAATTATTCGGATGATTATGTGAAAGGGAAACTGCGATTTAAGGAAGGTGACCAAATTTTATTCGAAGATTTAAAGCGTGGAATTAATAATTTAGCAGCAACAAATAATTTTAATACCATTCGGTATAAATTAATTGAAAAGACCACTGGATTGGGTTTAATTTTAAACTTGAAAGAAAGTGACAACAAGACCAATATTAGGTTTGGGGCCCATTATGATAAGTTGTATAAAAGCGCTGCTTTGCTAAATATTACCCAAAAGAATTTATTGCGAAAAGACGACGTACTCTCCTTGGATTTTATTTTTGGAGACTACCTAAGGTACCAAATAGATTACTACGTAGACAAAGGGTTTAACTGGAGTTTTGGATTGAGAAGTAAGTTGAACGATTTTAATTTTGACATCCCTTATACCGTATTAGAAAATAATTTTAGGGTACCAGATGATCCTAATTTAAATACAGTGAATATGGACTTTACAGACTTTACTAATCAAATGTATCTCCAGACCGTGTATAAAAACGCTTTCTCCATTTCTTTGGGACTAGAGCATAAGTGGATTAAATTCAGTAGCGATACATTTTTACAAGAAAATACACAAAGCAATAATAGTTCAGTGCTCACTTTAGAAAAAAGCCATTATGCGAGTGGTTATGGACAATTGAAGTTCGACACTTTAGATGATCTTTTCTTTCCCTCTAAAGGTTTATACTTGGAAGTAGATTTTCATACTTATTTTTTGTCTAGCAATTATAACGGGACATTTAATCCTTTTTCTATTTTTAGATCAAAGGCAATCGCAGCCGTAAATTTCGCTAAAAACTGGTCTTTTGTTTTGGCTCCAGAGGTGGGGATTAAGTCCGGAAGTTCGGGAACTAAATCCCTGGATTTTGCCCTTGGAGGCATGGGTGCTCCTCAAACTAATAATTTCATTCCATTTTTAGGCTATGATTTTATTGCCATTCCAGGGGATAGTTTTTTAAAGATGAAGGCTTCATTAGATTTTGAAATAGCCCCAAAGAATCATTTGATTGTAGCTGCAAACATTGCTAAAGTTACAGATGACATTTTAAGGCCTGGATCATTTAAAAGAGCCCCTTCTTATTTTGGCTATGGATTAGGCTATGGCTTTGAGTCTATTTTAGGTCCGGCACAACTCATGTATACTAAATCGCCATTAAACGGTCCAGGGGCGGTGTTTTTTACCCTAGGTTTTCCGTTTTAACGCTCTTAATTTCAGATATTTCCTATTATTTAAATAGTTTCAAATAGTGATTATTCTTAAGGAATTACTAAAAAAGGCGCCCAATAGATAAATTACTGTTAAGACCTTAGTTAAAGTGGTTTAAAAAATTTGTAGCGGTCTATGTTTGTATTACCTTTGAAGTATAAAGGGGTGGTTCCCTTTAGAACTTTAAGTATTGGTTTTTCATCATTTAAAGTTTGGTTGGTTATTTAAGAAAAGCCCAGTTGTAAAACTGGGCTTTTTTTTTGTTTGCTACTGACCGTAAGGACCTGGATAAATACAATGTTTGTCTCACAGGAGCTTAATTAAAATGCAAAATATGGTTAAATATCTGTGAAGGAGAATTTAAAGCCATTCCTTTTTTCTATTTTTACCCTAAATCTGGTTATGAAAAAAATCATTCTTCTGTGTCTATTTTTGGGTTTTTACGGGAGCCTAACTGCCCAAGATTCTTCTGTTGCTTATAAAGACGGGGAGTGGTTGAAGTTTAGACTTCATTATGGATTTTTAAATGCCAGTTACGCTACCTTGCATTTGACCAAAGCATCTTTGGAGAAAAAGCCTTTATTTCACGTTGTGGCCAAAGGAAAGACTACGGGGTGGGCCAGTATATTTTTTAAAGTAGACGATACTTACGAAAGCTTTTTTACACCCAAAGAAAATGAACCCATAAGGTTTATTAGAAAGGTGAGAGAAGGTGGTACTACCATGCATTTGGAAGTGGACTTTGATCATGAAAATGACAAAGCTTATATGCAAGATATCAAAAACGGAAAAGATTTTGAATTCGACACCCAAAAGGGCATTCAGGATATTATTTCTGCCTTTTATTTTTTGCGCAATGAAATTAATCCAGCCAAATTAAAAGTAGGAGATTTTACCGTGATTAGTATGCTCTATGATGACGACGGTGTTTTCCCTTTTAAGCTGGAATATTTAGGAACAGAAGCACTCAAAACTAAATTCGGAAAAGTATCTTGTTTAAAGTTTAGGCCTTATGTGCAGTCCGGCAGGGTATTTAAAGCCCAAGAAAGTATTAGTCTTTGGATTTCGAATGATTTAAACAAAATCCCAATAAGAATAGAAGCAGATTTAGCTGTGGGTTCTATCAAAGCAGATTTAGAAGCGTACAATGGTTTAAAAAACCAATTTAAAATAAAAATGGACTAGTATATTTGCCGCATGAGATTAATTTACAAACCTGTTGTGTTAAGTGCTTTATTGTTATTCTCTTTACTAGTGAGTTGCAAGACGGATACTGTTGAAAAAGCGCTTAAAGAATCCGCTCCTAAAGACAGTATATTTTACGGTATTAACTTCAATCAATTTGAAGTGGTCAGAGACACCATAAAAAAGAATGAAACTTTTGGGCAAATTATGCTCAGGAATAATATTGGTTATTCTAAGATATATGGTATTTCTAAAGAATACAGGGAGGTTTTTGATGTGAGAAGATTGGGTATTGGAAGGCCCTACACCTTACTTAAGTCAAAGGACAGTCTACAGTCTACGCAATATTTCATCTATGAGCAAGACGCCATTCGTTATGCGGTGATTGATTTCACCAATGGCGTGAATGTGTACAAAGAAGAAAAACCCGTTAAGTATGTCACAAGAGAAGCCTCAGGCGTAATTACATCATCTTTGTCCGAGGCCATCTTAGATCAAGGAATTGACTATGAAGTAACCAATAATCTATCTGTTATTTACGCTTGGACCATTGATTTTTTTAGCCTTCAAAAAGGAGATAAGTTTAAGGTTGTTTATAAAGAAAAGTTTATAAACGACACTATTTACGCTGGTGCAGGACCTATAGAATCTGCTTATTTTGAACATAATGGGAAACCCTTTTACGCTTTTAGGCACATGCCGGATACGGTGAATAAAATAGTAGAGTACTTTGACGAAAATGGCAATAACCTCAGGAGGGCTTTTTTAAGAGCCCCAGTTAATTTTGCTAAAATTAGTTCTAGATACAATCTAAAAAGGAAAATTGCTTTTTACGGTAATAAGGTGCGCCCTCATAAAGGGACAGACTATAAAGCAGCAGTAGGCACAGAGATATTGGCTACCGCTAATGGAAGGGTAGTAGAGTCTACCAGAAGGGGAGGCAATGGTAAATACGTGAAGATTAAGCACAACAATGTATACAGTACCCAATACTTACACATGAAATCCCAGAAAGTAAAGAAGGGAGACTATGTAAAACAAGGAGACGTCATTGGATGGGTTGGAATGACAGGAAATACCTCAGGACCCCATGTGTGCTATAGGTTTTGGAAAAATGGCAGACAAGTAGATCCTTTAAGGGAAAAGCTTCCTGCTGCAGAACCATTGCCAAAAAGTATTTTAAACACTTACTTAGTAGAGATTGCTCCCAAAAAAGAGCAAATAGATAATATAAATTTTAGCAGTCAATCTTTAGACGCTATAGCGACCAATTAAACACTTATGTCATTATCCAGAATTAATCCAGCTCAGACAAAGGCTTGGACTGCATTACAAGACCATTTTAATCAAGACAACACTTCAGACATTAAAAGTCTGTTTGAATCAGAATCCAATAGGGCCAAAGATTTTAGCATTCAATGGAATAATTTCTATGTAGATTATTCTAAAAATGCCCTTTCTAAAAAGACCATGGATTTGCTTATTGACCTGTCTAAAGAAGTGGGTTTAAGTGAGGCTATAGCGCATTATTTTAATGGAACAGCTATTAATGAAACGGAATCTAGGGCGGTTCTTCACACAGCCCTTAGAGATAAAGATGCTACACCAATAAACGTTGATGGCGAAAACATTATTCCACAAATCCGTGAAGTTAAAGCGCAAATGAAAGCTTTTTCAAATGACATTATTAACGGCACAAAAAGAGGCTATACTGGTAAAGCCTTTACAGATGTTGTCAATATAGGGATTGGCGGATCTGATTTAGGTCCTGCCATGGTGGTAGAAGCCTTAAAATTTTATAAAAATCATTTAAAAGTTCATTTTGTAAGCAATGTAGATGGAGATCACGTGCAAGAAGTTATCAGGGAACTAAACCCAGAGACTACATTGTTTGTGGTGGTGTCTAAAACCTTTACCACACAAGAGACCCTTTCAAATGCCACTACCATAAAAAATTGGTTTTTGGAGACAGCTTCTCAGGAAGATGTGGCCAAGCATTTTGCAGCAGTGTCTACCAACACGCAAAAAATTTCAGACTTTGGTATAGTGCCCGCCCATGTATTTACCATGTGGGACTGGGTAGGGGGAAGGTTTTCTCTTTGGAGTGCCGTAGGTCTTTCAATAGCATTGGCTGTTGGGTATGATCATTTTGAAGCTATGTTAGACGGCGCTTTTGAAATGGACCAGCATTTTAAACACAGCCCTTTTAAGGAGAATATTCCTGTGGTTCTTTCTTTGATTAGTATTTGGTATGCCAATTTTCACAAAGCCGAGACACAAGCCATTATTCCTTACACCCAATATTTAAGTAGGTTTTCTGCTTACTTACAGCAGGGCATAATGGAGAGCAATGGGAAGTGTTTTGATCGTTCTGGAAATAGGGTTTCTTATGAGACCGAAACGGTTATTTGGGGAGAACCGGGCACCAATTCTCAACATGCTTTTTTCCAGCTCATGCATCAGGGCACAAAATTAATTCCTGCAGATTTTATTGGTTTTAAGAAGTCCCTTCATGGAGACACAGACCACCACAATAAGCTTATGGCCAATTTCTTTGCACAAACAGAAGCCCTTTTAAGCGGTAAGACAAGGGCGCAAGTAGACCAAGAGTTTGCGGAGAAAGGGACAGATCCTGCTTTAGCCGAAAAGGTAGCTCCTTTTAAGGTGTTTGAAGGGAATAAGCCTACCAATACTTTATTAATAGACCAACTCACCCCTGAAACTTTAGGATCGCTAATTGCACTCTATGAGCACAAGATTTTTGTGCAGGGTGTAATTTGGAATATTTTTAGCTATGACCAATGGGGGGTAGAATTGGGAAAACAATTGGCCACCAATATTCTGTCAGACATAGTAGGGATCACTAAGGGGCAACACGATCCTAGCACACAACTATTGTTAAAAATATTTAACAGCTAAATACCAGATAGTTACGTTTATAACTTCTAATAACTTTTCCTTGTTGCGTGGGAACCTTCCCAAAAGAATGTTAATTTTGGTAAAATTTTAACATTGTATTAATGTTGGAACATTAAATTATCCGCATTTTTGCACTGTTTTTAAAACTAAAACTAAAATTATACAACAATGAAAAAAATGTTTGTAATGATTGTAGCCCTATTGGTGTCTACAATTGCTTTCGCTCAAGGGACTATTAGTGGTTCCGTAACAGATGGCTCTACAGGAGATCCATTACCAGGTGCAAGTGTACTTGTTAAGGGAACTACCAATGGAGTAACTGCAGATTTTGACGGTAACTTTACCATTTCAGCAAATTCTGGAGATGTATTGGTAATATCTTACCTAGGTTTTCAAACTTTGGAAGTTGCTGCAAAAAACGGAATGTCTGTTGAATTGGAGCCTTCTACCACACAGTTGGAAGAAATTGTATTGTCTTCTGGTGTTATTGACCTAGCTCAAGTTAGAAAGACTCCAGTAGCGGTTTCTACCATTCAAGCAAGTGAAATTGCCTTGAAAGTTGGTAACATGGAATTCCCAGAAGTAATGAACAAAACTCCTGGAGTGTATGCCACTAAGACTGGTGGTGGTTACGGAGATTCAAGAATTTCATTAAGGGGTTTTGATCAAAGAAACACTTCATTCCTTATTAACGGACAGCCTGTTAATGATATGGAATCTGGATGGGTTTACTGGTCTAACTGGCAAGGACTTACAGACGTAGCTTCTGGAATTCAAATTCAAAGAGGTCTTGGAGCTTCAAAATTGGCCGTTCCTTCTGTTGGAGGAACTGTATCGATCTTCACTAAAACAGCAGATAAAGAACAAGGTGGTGCTGTATCTCAAATGTTTGGTAACAATGGATACTCTAAAACAACTGCTTCCTACAATACAGGATTAAATGATAAAGGATGGGCTTCTTCATTCTTATTATCTCAATGGTCTGGAGATGGTTACGCATATGGTACTGCTGGAGCTGGAACTACGTACTTTTTTGCGGTAGGTTACGCGCCAAAAGACTCTAAACACTCTTTAAATTTATCAGTGCTTGGCGCTGGTCAATGGCACCACCAAAGATCTTCATGGATTTCTATTCGTGATTACCAAAACTTTGGAGAGAGTGGTTTAGACAGAAGATGGAATACAGATGCAGGTTTCTTAAATGGCAAAGAATTCAACATGAGAAGAAACTTCTACAACAAGCCATTAGCAACCTTTAACTGGGATTATAATATAAACGAGACTTGGAAATTAAATACTTCATTCTATGCTTCTGCAGGTAGAGGTGGAGGAACAGGGCCAAGAGGTGGAAACTTTAGAAACGCCACTATTGATATGTATCCATATAATATTGATCTTACGACTCATTACAATGAGAGAGGTAGAGGAACAAGAGATGCAGATGGGTTTGTAAATTTTGACGCTGTTGTAGCGCACAATAGAGCTTCTGCTCAGCCTTATACAGGAGACAATTCTAACTTTCAAGGACAATTATTAGGGTCTAACGGATTTAGAAATGACGGTGTAAGTAGAGAAATTCTAGTAAGAAGAGCTTCTATGAACTCTCATGACTGGGTAGGTGCTATTTCGAATTTAGAAGGTCAATTTGGAAACTTCAAAACATCTATTGGTCTAGATTTAAGAAGCTATAAAGGATACCACTACAGGGTGCTTAATAACTTAATGGGATTAGATGGTTACTACTCAACGGGTAACAAAAATTCTAATGGTCAAATTATCAATACCTTAATTGAAGCTTCTCCATTTAGAGATACTGGAGTTAGAGGGCCTAAAATTGACTATTATAACAATGGTATTGTTGGATGGCAAGGAGTTAACGGTATGGTTGAATACTCTAAAGACGACAAGTTAACAGCAGTTATTCAAGCAGGATTGTCTAATCAATCTTTCCAAAGAGAAGATTTCTTTGACCAACCAGCTAAACCAATTTCTGATAAAGAAAATGTAGGAGGTGGTTATCTTAAAGGAGGTGCTAACGTTAACTTTAACGAAAAATCTAACTTGTTTTTCAATGCAGGCTATATCTCTCGTCAGCCACAATTTGACGCAGTTTTCCCAAATTTCGCTAATAATGTAAGTGAAGATTTACAGAATGAAAAAATTACTTCTGTTGAATTAGGGTATGGATACACTTCTTCTAAATTAGATTTTAATGTAAACCTTTACTCTACTAACTGGGGTAACAGATTTATATCAAGATCTTTAAACAATGCTCAAGGTGATCAAGGAACTGCACAATTTACAAATGTAGATGTTGTTCATAACGGTATTGAGTTTGAAGGTAAATACAGGGCCTCTAATAAATTAACATTCAAAGGAATGTTATCTATTGGAGATTGGGAATACACAAAAGATTTCAATGCTACTATTTTTGACGCAAACCAGCAAGCAATTGGTTCAGGAAAATTATATACTAAAGGCGCAAAAGTTGGAAATGCGGCTCAATTTACATCTTATGTAGAGGCTGATTATAGATTTGGTAAATTTAATGTAGACTTAGGTTACAGATTTGTAGATGGTCTTTATGCAGATTATTCAATTGCAGACTCTGCATTCACTCAGCCAAATAATGAAGGGGCTTTAAAATTACCATCTTACGGTTTATTAGATTTAGGTCTTTCTTATCAAATAGGTAACGGATTAAGCTTTAGAGCTAATGTTAACAACCTTTTGGATACAGAATATATTTCAGAGTCTAACACAAACATTCACGCAACTTCAGGTTCTACTACTTGGAATGGTGTAGATGTAAACAACTCTGTGTGGTTCGGATTTGGAACTACTTGGAATGCTTCATTGAAGTACAGATTCTAGTATTTTACTACAAATACATTAAAAACCCCGCTTTAGCGGGGTTTTTTTATGGGGTGAATTCGTATATTTAAACATTCAAAAATTCATTCAACAGATCACTCTTATGGAAATGCTTATATCTCTTCACTCTTATTTGGCTTATGCTGTACTATTAATTTTAATCTTAGCGGTGGCAAATGCTTTAAAAGGCTGGCTCACCAAAAAAGACAGCTTTTCTTTAGAAAAAGATTTTAGGCTGAGCTTGTTTGCGCTTATTTTATCTCACATTCAGTTGCTACTTGGATTGGCAGTCTATTTTACGTCGGCCAGCGGCCTTAATGCCATTCAAGAGCTTGGCATGGGCGGCTTAAACAGTGCAGCAAGATTACTAGCTGTAGAGCACCCTTTTATTAATATCGTAGCAATTGTTCTGATTACTATAGGTTGGTCTAAGCATAAAAAAGTGATGGGAGCTACGGCCAAATTTAAAAAAATTGCTATTTTTTA
>Ga0209223_10002462_pt1 | contig 18519 bp, 34 predicted proteins | sample COG_06_FD_184750 | JGI IMG/M metagenome (GOLD analysis project Ga0209223, IMG submission 184750) | Pelagic Microbial community sample from North Sea - COGITO 998_met_06 (SPAdes) (version 2) | ecosystem: Environmental > Aquatic > Marine > Neritic zone/Coastal water | place: Helgoland, sampling...
ACTTTCAAAATAAAAATGAAACCTTAATTGGAATAATTGACTATGAATTTGATAAGGATCAAGGACGAAAAATTAAAAATATATCAATTAATCCTAAACAAACAGAAAACATTAAATTAGATCAAGGGGATCGATTAATAACTATTGCAAACTTTAATGATTTAGAAATGGTAAATCAAAGTAGATATTTGCATATATTATAATAAACTAATGACTAAGTATGACCTTAAAAATAAGCTAAGATTACAATTAAGTGATGATATGAGGGAATTTGCTATTATAAATAATTTAACTGAACAAGATGTAATAAAGATTAGAGATGATAAATTAATACCTCAACCTCATCTTGGTTACTTAACTGCATTATTAAAAGATAAGAATTTTGAATTCTACAAGGAAGATAAATTATCAAAAAAAATTTGTAGATGAGTTTAGAGAAAAAGTTGATATCCAAAATGAGATCACAAAGGAGATTTAGGAATTTAAGATTTAAACTTTTGGGTAAAATTTCTAAAACACAGATACACGGGATTTTTGCTATAACTAACTTAATAGTCTTAACAGAAAGCTCCTCTTTGCTGCTGCTGCTGATAACTCTGTTGTTATGGAAACTAGCAATATCGATTAAGGAGAAACAAATGGGCGACATAGTAAGTGAGGTAATATCAGCTAAGACTTCTAAAGATTTTATAGAGTTAAGAAAGAAGTACAATTTAAAGATGACCAAAGAGTTTAAACAAGATATGCGAAAACTAGATAAATTGTCTAAAAAGGCAAAGAAAAGTAACTGACAAGTATTTGAATATCATTATTCTAATGCAGGAACTGTAATTCTTACAAAAAGACTCTAAGATAAATTTAAATTAAGAATTTTAGTTGCAAAATTCTCAAAAAATTTATCTAGGTTATCATTGATTTTGTTATCTATTTTAAAATTTTTATCATCAAGAATTTTTTCTTTTTTCCCTAAGAGCGTTTTTTTTGTTGCAGTTATGTCAACATTAAAAGTATAACTACTAATATCTAATATTTTATTTTTATTTTTAATCATTTCTTTAATTACTTCCATCGACTGGTCTAATTTATCTTTATCTATAGATGAAATATTCATTTCTTTACCAGTCTTCATTTTACTTAATCCTGTATTCTGATATTCAAAAAAAGGTCTCCACCAAAGAGGTTGGTGGTTATAAAGCAATAGATTTAAAGTCTTATTTCCTTTCTCTTTTTTTAGATCTTTATATGAATAAAAATTACCCAAAATACTTTCATGCTCAGCTTCAAATATAATCATCAATTTTCGCTCAAATTTTTTTAGATTAAAATTTTCAAAAACCTTTCCAATATATATTTCATCATAATCAATATTTATTCCATCATCATTTTTTGTAAAAGTGCTGTAGGAACCATCTTTACCAAGAATTTTCCATATTTGTTTTAAATAATTAGAATAAGTATTTAATATGTTAGTTTCTAGAATTTTTTTTTCAATTTTTGATAAATCTTGAAAAAAATTAAATATTTCGGTCGAATTATATTTATTATTTTTTTCAGATATTTTTTTTAAAAAGGACATGCTAAACACAAATATAAAATTTATAATTTTAAAACTTTAATTAAATAAACCTCTTTAAATTATTTTTATTTTACTTCTTTTACTTGACCATTCTGCATGTAAATTCTAAATGATTTTTTACATTTTTTACAATAAGCAGGACTACTGCCATTACTTACACCTACGTTGTGAGTGTCAGTATTTCCACAGCCTGGACAAGCTACAGTTTCTTGTGATGCCATAATAAAACTTTAACTTAAATTTAATTGAAGTACAATTTAAATTTTTTAAATTAATCAATTGATAGGTATTTATAAAATAAATCGTACCTGACTTGCACACAGAGAGATAAAAAAATATATTAAATTATACAAAGAAGAAAAATGACTGACAGAATAAAAAAATTTAAATATCATTTAGAAACAATTAACGTTTACTTATTTGATGAAAAAGTCGAAGAAATTACAAATTGGATAAGCGATAATAATATAACTGAAGAAGAGGCAATACAGCTTTTAGAAGAATTACCTGAAGATTATTTTTATACGAGAGTTTTGGACAGCATTGTTAACAACGATAGTGATATATTTTCAAAGGAAGATGAATGACAGACGAGAAGAAATTAGACGAAGACAGAAAATCACAACTGGAACACAGACTATATAAACGTTACGAAGTTATATACGATGAAGGTGAAGAAGCAGTAAGCAGTTGGATTGATGAAAACCAAGTAACACGTTCGGAAGCTGAACAAATTGCAGACTCTAATGGGAATTTTTTAGAACAACGATTATCAACTATGTTAGACAGACTTATCGAAGAAGAAGGTGCTATTTTTGTTGATGATGTACTTGAAGAAGTTAAAAAATGAAAGATAAAAAAAAAATAACAAGGCAAGACTTAACAGATAACAGTAGAGTATTCACAAACAACATCGACAAATGGTATGATAACTTGCGTTCTATGATGGCAACTGAAATGCAAGATTTCGTCATCAAATTCAATCTAACAGAGGAAGAAGCAATCAAAATTGTACACAATGATCTAATACCACAACCACACCTTTCTTGTTTGGCTGATCTTTTAGAAGATGAAGACTTCGAATGGGGCAATAAATGACAGATGACAGAATTAAAGAATTTAAAAATTATTTGTTTAAATGGTCTCAAAACTTAGCAGATACTACTGATGGAGAACTTCTTCAGTGGATAGATCATAATAAAATTACCCGTAAAGAAGCAGAACAGATAGCAAAATTAGAGGGACATTTTGTTGAGGAAAGATTGCAATTACTATTAGATAGGGAATTAGATGAAAGTGAAAAAATATTTGAGGATGATTAAAAAATGAAATTTCAAATTATACCTAAATCTTGTTTTAATTTAAAAACTTACATTGATAATATTGATAATAAAAAAAGAATTATTATAAAAGAAACATTGTGGTCCACAGATGGAGGTGGATGGTCAAATTGGAAAACACACGTTTCTAATAGTTTTGAATTTTTTCAAGATTGTAAAGAGGAAAGTGAATTACAGTCAAAAATTAATGAGTTAACAAAAAAAATTATACCAATTAGCAAAAATCAATCTCACGAAAATTATAATGAAATTAAAGATAATTTTATTACCAGTGATTTTGACTCTTTAACTGATTCAAAAGAATTAGCAAAATCATTAGATTTAGAAGAAGAAGATTTTATCATTGAAAATAATTGTAATTTTAAAGAAGCAAATTTTATGTCAGCACATAATTTGGAGGATAAAGATTGGGAAAGAACGACTTCTGGTAACGTTACACTTGAACATTTAATTTTAAATGAAACGGGTGAAGAAAAAAATATATCTACCAAGATTAACTTGCTAAACGATGGGACACTTAAAATTACAAATAATTTTTTATCAACTGAATTAAGTGAAATTGGCTTTGAATTTAAAAAAAATCAAACAATATACTCATTGCCATTAAGAATTATGCGATTAGAGGAATAGATGACAGACGAGAAGAAATACACACTGTTAATATCATATCCAAATTTTGAACCACAAAATTATTTCTTTTACAGCAACGACAAGTTTTGGGTGAGGTACTTGCCGTTAACAAGATGGGAGAGGGGTTGTTTTGAGACAGATGAAATAAGTGATGTTGAAGGTTTATTAGATTGCTTTTCAGCTGATTCAGAACCAGATTTTGTGTTGTCAATCAAAAACAGAGGCACGTTACAAACCATCGACAAAACTGCGAAGTACCACAGATTTGTTTTTAATGAAGATTTTGAAAAAGTTTGGGTACAGAAAAAAGGCACTCATATTCAACAAGCATACGAAGATGTTGATGAACTTTTTTGGGTTAATGATTTGAATAACATCAAAAATTGCAAAGACAAAGAAGTAAAAGATTTACTGGAAAAGATAGAAGAAAAAATAAATAATAATGAAGGTGGTAATGAAGAAAATTTTCACAATATGTTGGACGAAATAACAAACAGTGAATGGAATAGTTACATTGAATGCACTGATGAAAAACTTGAAGATTACATCTGTGTAGAAAACACCAACGTCACCACTCGTTTATTTAAAGGTGAGGTAAACGAGAATTTGTGGCAAGATGAAGAAAAGCAAATAGAAGACATAAAAGGCTCAATCAGTTTTGAAGAAGAAATAAAAAAATTAGACGAAGAAGAAATAACAAAGAAAAAATGACAGATAAAAAATTAAAGGATATTACCAGTGAAAAGTTAGTGGAGATTTATGGTAAAGTTTTTAATCAAGATTACAATGTACCTAATTATTATTTGGAAGTAGATCCAGAATTAAAAAAATTAGATTCAAGACATGAGGGAGTTTCTGATGCCTGGATAGCAGAAGTATTTGATGTGATAGGAGTCGAATATTGGGATGATAAGATTTCAGATATTAAAATAAGCGAGCATTTAGGCAAACAAATCAAAATTGTTTCTGAGTTAATAGAGAAAATTGAAAAAGATGAAGAAACCCATAAATCATTTGAAAATTCACTTTATAAGCATGTAGGGATAGGTGCGTCAGTAGAATTTTTAAAAAAAAACCTTAGTTACTTAAAGGATCGTTTTGAAATTTGGGAAGGTGATATAGGGGATCTATAACCAATGACAGACGATAGAATTAAAAATTTAGAAAGTTAAAAATGCTATATTCTGAAAAAGATGTTATTGAAAAAATTAAGAATTTAACAAAAACTGTTAAGAATGATCAAACATTTGAAAGTGTTGTTGATCGTTTCGTTAACGAAACCTTTGGTGATCCATCAGGCACAGGAAATACTGAGGGTGTAGAGTCATTGATATTAGATTTAACTAATAATAACGAAGAAATAAAAAAATTTTTTAATGATGATCAATATAATATTTTAATTGAGAAATTAAATTTGTGGCAAGACCAATATTTTGTTTAATTAATTTGTGTAGACTTGCACACAGAGAGATAAAAAAATATAATTTAAGTATGGCAAAATATACGATAACAAAAAGAAAATACTTTAAAACAGAAAACAGTTACTCAATTGATGTTGATACTACTGATCAGAAGCAATGGGAAGAACTTCTCCTTTCAGCGGAAAGTTTAATGGATGAAAAAGATTTTAAAAAATTACCCAAACAAGCTCCCAATGATTTGAAACAATGGGAGGATATGGTTGCTTTTATGGATACCGCAGATTTATATTGCAAAAATAACACTTGGAGTGATGAGCAAATGTTTGCAGATGAGGATGAGATAGTGTCAGAAGAGATTAGCTGAGTTAGAAGAAATACAAGATAAAAAAAAGAAAGATTAGTTGGAAAATAAAAAATTAAAAGAACATAGGTACAGTGCCAAAGATATTTTTAAAGCAGAAATAGATGACTATCCAAAGATTCCTTACTTAAATCTTAAAATAAAAAATACTAAAATAACAAAAGATAAAAAATTTGGCCCCTGGGGTGTTTATTTTATATTTTTTAAAACATATCTTATTTATATTGGTAGTTGGTGTGGTAATTGGGATAGTAAAAAAAGAAGATTATCAGGTAGTGCAGCACGGGCGAGATGGTCAAAACATATCATTACAGATACCACAAGATTTCAAGACGTAACTTTTACTAGCAACTGTGAATTTGATAAAGATGAAATTATCAAACTTCTTAAAAATCCTAAAGAAACAGTTAAACTAAATAAAAAAGGCAAAGCAACACTTGCTACAGTTATTGACTTGTACAAAAATGATAAAGTCAATGAGAACAAATATAAAAATTTAATAAACAAAGAATTTGATAAAATTAAGCAAAAAATTAAGTTAAAATATTGTAGTCATAATAGTGATTCAACTATTTGTGAGGATGTAATAGCCAAACTAGATGACATTAAATATGACGATCTAAAATCCCATCAAGCAATTTTAGCTGGTGGAGGTAAAAATCATTCTCTAAATAGATTTAAATTTTCTGGTGAGTTTTGGAATAAATTTAAAAAGAGAGATGAAAAAAATATTTTCGAAGATTTTGAATTTGTGTATTTTAAATTTTATGAATTTGAAAAATCGATTCCGGAATTAGAAACATTGATCCTGGAAGAATCTAATAGGAAAATAATAAAAGAACTATTTAGGGAATTTTTTGAATTACCTTTTATAAAAAAATATCAACCCGCAGCTAATGATGACAAAGACAAGAAGAAAAACCTCAAGCATATCCCAAAATTCACATTGGGAAAACATGAAATTGAAGATCATATAAAAGAGGTTAAGGAAGAATTGATAGAAATGTGCAAACCTGTGAAATTTTTAGAACGCTTTTGTGAAGAAAAATCAAATAAAAAAAAAAATCATAGAGGCAAAAATAGCTTGTAATATTGTAATGACAGACGAAAAGAAAATTATGAATGTGCTAAAATTTTAGAAATTATGATAAATATTATTTTAGTGAAACTAGATCAATAACATTTCACTCCCACCTCAGTTGACGGATTAGACTTTTGCCTTATGATTAGTTTATGAATACATTTAAACCTAATGAAGAAAATAATACCAGTAACTTTGTTTCAATTAATGAAGTAATTAACTATCAACCACCTAAATACATTCCTAACTGGGATGGTAGCTTTAATAAGATTAAAAGTGGTAAAAGCTCATATTTTAGACCCAATAAAGAGTTTTCTACTTTTAATATAAATATTATTAACAGTAACTCATTAAGATTAGATGAAAAATCTGAAGGTATTTATATTATCTTAAGTGATAAGTTTAATTTCTTTTATGTGGGCAAAACACTTGCCAATATAAAACAAAGATTACACTCACATATACAAAAGCTTACCTCAACCAATAACAATAGGTATACAACACCTCTTAAATGGCAAAAGTTAGCATTTAACAGATATAATGCTTTAAAAGAGGATAGTGTAAAGTTAGATGATCTTAAGATTAAATTTTATCATTCATCTGAATATTCATCGTGCAAGATTGATGAATTAGAAAATAATATATATCTAAAATATAAAGCTTTATTACCAAAATATATATCTTTGAACGATCCTAAGGCACTTGAAAGTTACAATTAATTTTAATAAGCTTTATTTTAATGGATGATGATACAAAAAAATTATCAAAAGAAGAAATTATTAAGCGTGTCTCTAGTGGAGATTTCTTAATATCATATCAAGAGATAAATGATCAATTTAAAAATGACAAAGACATTATAAAAGCATTTATTAAGAAAGATGGAACAGAATCATTTTTAGAGGATCCTGACGATGATTTTGCAATTGGGTATCTAAAGCCAGATTTAAAAGAAGATAGAGAATTATTATTATTAGCTTTCGAGGCAGACAGTAAACAAGGACTTATTTCTCCTGAAAAAAAATATGTTCCAGAAAAATTTCATAAAGATGAAGAGGTAATACTTGCAGCTGTCAAAGGAGGATGGGAATTTAAAAATGTTGATAGTAGTTTTAAAGATAATAAGAATATAATTAAAGCAGCAATTAGTAAAAATTCAAAATTGTATGAGACCCTTGATGCTAATTTAAAGAAAGATAAAGATATTTTAATTGAAGCGATAAAAGGAGATCCAAAGAATAGTTTTAGTCCATCTTCACAATTTGAATTTGCAGATGAAAGTTTGAAAAAAAATAGAGAAGTAGTTTTGTCTGCATCAAAAATTAATGGTTTTATTTTAAAATTTGTTGATGAAAGTTTTAAAAAAGACAAAGAAATAGTTTTAGAAGCTGTAAAGCAAAGTCCTTTAGTGTTCGAAGAAATTGATGATACTCTCAAAGAAGATAAAGACGTAATAATAGAGGCTGTTAAACGTAATTCTTATATATTTCAGAAAATAAAAGATGAATTTAAAAAAAATGAAGAAATATCTCTGGCATCATTAACAGAAGATACTGGTTCATTTTTTTATATGGATGAAAATTTAAAAAAAGATAAAAAATTTATAATTAAAGCCATTCATGTAAATCCTAAAGTTTTACAACAAGCAGATGAAAATATTCAAAATGATCCTGAGATATTTGAGTTAGTTAAGGTTGGAAAAGCGTTTAAAGATTTGTACACAAAAGACCTATTTGTAGTATTAAAAAATGTAATGCCTAAATTTGAATTATTATGTTTTGCCTGGTCAGGTGGAGGTGATGATTTTCAGGGGTATAAACTAAAACATTCTAAGCAATTAAATAAGGAAATAGACGAGGTAAAGATTGATGATGAAACAATAAAAAAAGTGGAAAGTATCATGGATTATTGCATGATAATTCAAGAGCTTGAATTAAAAGTTAATTGGGTTGATGTTTTTTCATGTAAGGGAGGTATGGTAGTTGTGCTCAATAAACTATCAAAAGATTTTAATTGGAAGATTTCTAATAATGCAGCCTGGGCAAAGGATGAAAAATTTAATGATTTAGGAGAAACAGATGTAGTAATTGGTGAAATTAATTTACCAACTGACTATATAGGTTTTAGTATATCAGGTGAAGGATCTGAGGAAATATTTTCTGAAAATGACGAGGCAGATGATGCAGATGAGTTTAAAGAACCTGAATATGATATATATAAATTTACTCGTGGAGTTGAAATTAAAAATTAATGTCTAAATCAGATAAGCATGCAGAGGGAACAGCTAAAAAATTTGGAGGAAAATCTTCAGATTATTTGGAAATTCATGAGATGATGGATAGCTCTAAATCTTCATTTGGAGATAATAGACATAGAGCAGTATTTCACACTACTTTAGGATGTTATTACATTCAAAAAATGTTTGGTATTGATTTTGAAGAAGTAGAAAAGCTGAGAAAAAAATATAAGCTGTCAGATCAGTTTATAGAAGACGTGGTTCAATTAATTAAACATAATAGATCTCACGGCGTTCACATAAAAAACTCTGATGGTAAAAAAATTCATGTTAGAGATGTAGCCGAGTCTCATATATTAGATGACTTTAGACAAAAATTTATTCCAACTCTAAGTGATTATTTAGACAATATGAAATTGACCTCATGGATGAACAATGCAATGACTGATCTTCCAAGTAAGGAAAATAAACCAAGTATTAAACAAGTTAACTTTAGAATAAAAGAAGTTAAAGAATAATATTAGATTTAAAGAATTTATAGAATGACAGATTTTAAAAGATTAGAGGAACTTCATAAAAAATTAGAGCTAATAAACTCTAAATATGATCCAGATATAGCATCATTATTATAAAAATAAATGGGTAAACTTCTAAAAAAATTTATTAATGAATTATTTATCACTAATAAAAAGATATAAGTCAGTAGTTGCACAGGGATATACATTTTTACCAGTAAATGAAATTAAAAATCTTCAAAACGATGATTATTTTATATCTAGAAAATATGATGGCCAGCTTTGGTATTATATAAAAGAAAAAGATTATTCAAAAATTATAAATGTAAATGAACGAGATATTTCAAAAGCTTTGCCAGCCTTATTAAATGATTTAGATAACAAAACCAAACAACATAAAAATTTAATTTTAGCTGGTGAGCTATATTTTTCTACAAATGATAGGGAAAGAAATGGGGATGTTTCTTCTTCTATAAACGATGTTTCTAGATCAAAGAATCTGAAATTAGGAGTATTTGATGTAGTATTTTCTGAAAAGCTAAATCCAGAGTTTTCAAAACGATATGATTTTTTACTAGATATGCTTGATGTGGATAAAAAAGCATCAAGCCATGCTATTGAACAAAAAAAAATAAAGAAAAATGAAATTGAAAAGTATTTTACCGAAATAGTAGAAAATGAAAAAGGTGAAGGAGTTATCCTTAGAAATAATACTCACATTTATAAGATTAAAAAAGAAGAAACAATTGATGCCGTTATAACAGGTTATACCACTGAAGAAAAAGCAAACGAGATAAGATCAATTTCCTTTGGAGTTTTTATCAATCAAAATGAAATAATGCATATAGGTTCGTCTGGAAATTTTTCAGATTTAAATCTTAAGAAATTATTATTTAATGAATTAACCTCTTTAAAGATTAACTCTAATTTTCAAAAAGTTGCATCCAATGGAGCTGCATATACTTTTATTAAACCTAAGATAGTTTTAGAGGTAAAACTTTTAGAATTTCAAGCTGATAAATCAAATGATGAGCCTGTCAAACATTTAAAATTTGAAGTTACAAATGAAAAATTAAATGTAACTGGCAAAATTAGAAGTGTTTCTATACTTGGTTCAAGCATTTTAAGATTAAGAGAAGATAAAAAAGCTAATGAACAGGATTGTGGATTAAATCAAATTTCTAGAATTACAGGATTATCTAAAGATGAATTCAAAACTCAAGAAATTAAAAACTTACCAGAAAGCAAAATCATTCAAAAAGAAGTTTATAAAAAAGAAAGTAAAAAAGGTATTGCCATTAGAAAATTTGTTTTTTGGAAATCTAATAAAGAAAAAGTTTCTGATTATTCGTCTTTTCTTTGTTACTATCTAGATTATTCAGAGGGGAGAAAAGACCCTATGAAGAAAAAAATATATCCATTTAATGATGAAAAATTGGGATCTATGTACTTTAAAAAATTGATAGAAGAAAATGTTAAAAAAGGGTGGAATAAAGTTTAATGTCAAGAGAACTAGTTTTATTATTGGGTAAGAATAAGTCTACTTTTAAAATTTTAAAAATAGATCGAAAGAAATTATACGGTTACAAAAAAAGAGTATCCTTAGATCAAGATGGAAAGGAATGTATTAGAGCAAATCTTGAAGAAGATACTGGTCTGGTATTTTATAATAGTGACACTTCTTCATGCAAATTAGATCACCAAGGTAACTATATTGAAAAATCACAATTAGAAGCAGTAGACCAAAATGGTAAAACTATTATTAAACAAGATTCAACCCTAGGAAAAGCTGTTGATTTAAAAGAATGGAATGAGGAAGAAGCTTTAAATTTAAAAGTAAATTCGGTTTATTCACTTGAACCCAAAGATTTTGATAAAGGTTTAAAATCCAAATTAGATGAAGGAAAAATATTTTATTTTCCTTTTAACTATTACTCAGACTTTAAACTTGAAGATGCAGCACTGTTAAAGAGCAATGAAGGTTATTTTGCTTTGATTGGCAGAAAATCAGAAACGCAGTGGATAGGAGAAGAAACAAATTTAGTTGAAGATGCAGAAACCTTTGATGAAAATGATTTAGATTTTGAGATGATGTAATATGGAAAATAATTTTGTTTTAAAAGAAATACACTTAGCCAATCAAAAAAATAGAGATGCAAGTGTTAAATTCATTTCTCTGACAAGGGAACCTGAGCCAACATTTCAATACAATAAAAAATCTATAAAAAATGCAAGGTTGTTGATTAACAATGAAGAGACCAACGATGACAAATTAGTTGAAAAGTACAAAAAAAATCTTGCTGAAAAAATAATCAATGAGGATGTTGATATTGATATCAATTTTGCTGGCAAATTTATTGGCGATATTGATCAAATTTATTTTAATTCCAAATCAGAGATTTTATATCACCCACCAAAAATTATGGAAGTGCTGTTTAATAACAAAGGAGAAGAGATTAAAAAACAAGATCCGAAAGAAATTATTTCAAATGTAAGAGATGACAGTCCTCCAATCAAATGGACTGGAAAATTTTTTAAAAGGGAAGAGGTATTAAAAAAATTTGTTATCAATAAAAGTATACAACTTCGTCACATAGATGGATTAACTTATGAATTCTTATTTGAGATGGCTAAAACACTTGATGATCAAAAAAGCTTAATTCTCTTAGGTGGAGGCAGTACTGGAAAAGATCCATTAATATTTCAATCCAATGGATCCCCTTATAGAGGATTCTTGGATGGTAGAATTAAAGGAAAAGAATATAAATTAATCTTAAGATTAAGTAATTTAGAATTAAGAGGGATATGACAGATAAAAAACAAAAATTTTTAGAAAAACTAATTTTTATAGTTGAGACCGAATTTGGATCACCAGATGAAATGATGAACTATTTAATAGAGGAACATAAAATATCTAGAAAAGAAATTACAGATATTTATGAGCAAGAAAAATTAAATAAAAACACTAAATTAACTGATGAAGCAATAAAATGTCTTAAAAAATGGTCATCAAATAAGATATTTTGGAATTAAAAAGATATATTATTTACAATGAATAAAAAAGAAGCAATAAAATTATTTGAAACTCAACCTTGGACTTTTAAAGATCTATCAGCAGAATTAAAAAAAGATAAAGATGTAGTTATAGCAGCGATAAAACAAAGTTTCTATATTTTAGAACATGTAGATCCATTACCATTCTTCAAATTATTTATGACACTGATGATTTACCATCAGGCATTTATGAAAGCATAAAAACTGATGAAGAAAAAGACATTTTTCTTAAAGATTTTGCCAATGCTTGTGATGAGATGATAAAAAATCCTGCGTGTGATACAGATGATGATTACAAAGCAATTTCTGAGCAAGTTAAAATATTTAGATAAAATTAATCTTCTAAATTATCAAACCAATCATTAACAATAGCTAAAGCATTAGCTTGATCGGCTTCAGGCAAATCTTCTATATAAGCTGAAATAACTCCAGGTGATGGTATTTCATCTTCGTAACCCATTTCTGGATCATTAAGTTCATTAGCTGCTTTTTTATAACTTTCACCAAAACTTTCTTTTAACTTTTTTGCTAATTCTTCCTCAAGAGCTGTTGCATTGCTTGGATTATTGTTATTATAAATTTTGTCCATTACCTCATTAACTCTGTTGCATAAATTCCCCATATTTAAATCTTATATAAAGATAAATATTATTGATAGATTTTTATAATTAAATTGTATTTTGTGGTTTTATTTTTTTGCCATAGAATCTTGGTAATAATTGATCTACAGCAGCACCACTCCATATAGCACCAGGAATATCATGGTATAATTGAAAGAGCTCAGATTTATTAATATTTTTATATTCAGGTGTAGCCGCTATTTCCTCTATGAGAGAGTCAAAAATATCATATAATTTTTTATCTATTATTTGATTAAATTTATTTAAAAAATTATTTTGGTTTTCCGTTAAATAAACATCAATAAAATAATCACTACTACTACTAGGCACTTGAACTTTAATTTTTTTATCCATTATTAAATCCTTTTTAATAAACATAATCACATAGATTTCTTATCTGTCAATTCCATTTAGAGTGAAATTCATTAATTAACATTTCACCCGTAGCTAGGTTGACGGATTAGGATTCTGATTTATGATTAAATTATGAAAACATATAAACCTAAAAAGATAAGATTTCCTAAACCTAAGCCTTATAAAAGAGGACGTTTACTTAAAAGTGGCTTAACTCAACATATGAAAGTTACATGCACTGGTAGAAGGTATTGGACACCCATAATAACTAAACTAGATCGTCCAGATTAATAAGTATTTTTTATAAAAAAAGTAATTGAATATGAAAAATAAAAGATTGAAATTGGAAAATAAAATTTACGACGTTATTTTTTTTAATGATGACATAACAACAATGGAGTTTGTTGTGAGGGTCTTAATGCAAATTTTTGGCAAAAGTTATTTTAAAGCAGAAATTATTATGAGGAGAGTTCATGAAGAAGGGAAAGGTATTGTTGGTTCTTATATACATGAAATTGCAGGACAAAAAAAAATTGAAACACTTGCACTTGCTGAACAAGAAAATTTTCCTCTAAAAGTATTAATTAAAAAACAGAAAAGGAATTAAATATGAAAAATAAAAGATCAAAACTAGAGAGAAAACTTGATGAAGTAAATCATACAATGGAGTTAATTAGAACTGTAATACCAGCAGTTGTATTAGTAGTTCAAATAATTATTTTAACTAAGATTTAAATAATGTATATTATTTAATAATGGCTTTTGAATATAAAAAAATAGGAAAACTCCAAGATCATTTAGAGGCTGAGGCAACTGATTGGTTGGAAAGTTATATTAAAGATCTACACGGAGTTAATGATTCTATAGAATTAACCAAAGAACAAATAAGTGAAATCGATAAAGCAGCTGAAGATGAGAAATTAGATCAGTATGTTGCTTTGGCTTTAAGAAATATAGTTCAAGCTTGGTATGATGAGAATGAGCCTGACTCACTCTAAATATCTAAAAGTTTAATATTATGGAAATGAAAGAATACGAATTCTATGTAACCTTACAAGATGGCAAAGGATTTAAAGTTATTCAAAAAGCAAGAACGATGTCAGAAGCTAAACAAGCTGTAGAAGGGCAATATTCTAATGCAAAGACTGTGATACTTACAAGAGTTCCTTCTTAATAATGCTAAATTTTATTATAGGACTTTATAGGATAACTTGCACCAGACTTGCACACAGGGAGATAAAAAAACACAATAAAAAAGATGGTTAAAAAAGATAAAAAAAAAATTAAACTTCCTAAAGATGGTTCAGCTCCAGATGAATTGTTTACAAACCCAGATAAGGTCTTTGATAGCTTATTAGATGATATTAAAGAAGCAGTTGATCCAACTGGTATTTTAAATGAGAAAAATAATAAAGCAAGTGATCAAAATAAATCATCAGAAATACATATTTCTGGTAGAATAGATAATTTTTTATTTGGTAAAATTAGAGATCCTTATTTTGATGAATTAGAAAAATCTGGAGAGGTATTTAAAGACAATAAAAAAGATAATCAGTTATTTTTAGAAAAATTTTTTTCAATATTTTTAGAAAATAACCCTTTTTTAGATAAAACAAATTTACAGTTATTTGAGGAATTAATAGATAACAAAAAATTTCTTCAACATTGTCCTAATTTTTACAAAATATATCTAACTGTTTTACCAGATACACATGAGAATTTTGAGGAAATAAGATCTTTTGAATATGATCATTATTCTTTTTTAGAGGAAGTTATAGATAGCCCATCTCATTTATCACAAAATACTAATCCTGAAGTTGATAATCAGTTTAGGGTATTTTCTCCAGAGCTATTTATTGAGGTATATAGTGAAGGAAAGAAAATTCATGAAAGTGAACTTGGAAAATTTCTTGAACTTAAGAATATTCAAGATCAAGCATCAGATGAGGATAGTAAATTTTTGTCAGAAAAACAAAAAAATGTTTTAGATAAATTAAATTTAAATAAATATGCTTGTTGGAATATTGAGTCTTGGAACGCAGTTTCTATTAGTAAACACAAAAGTATTCATTATGAAAACTTTTGGCCATTAGATTACTTTAAATTTACGATGGGAACTTCATCTGAATTATTAGATAGAAAATATTTGTGGAGAAATTATGAAAAGCATTATCAATATGAATTCAAAAAGGAAGTAAGAGTTACGTTTTCAAATGTTTCTAAATGTATTTTTAAATTTCCAGAAAAAATTGATTTTGAAAAATTATCACTTTTAAGATGCGGCAAAGAAGAAATTTGTAGATCTGAAGCAATCAATTATGGTGATGATTTAAATTTATTTAACTTTATTGCTTATGATGGAAAGCTAATTAAACCTGAGGAAACAATTTTTAGGGATAAAGGTATAGATCTTTCTTTAACTTCTAGAAACACTCAATATGACGATAATAATCAACCTTCATTTTTTGCACTGTTTATAGATTAATTAATATGGAAATGAAAGATTATGAATTCTACGTCACACTAAAAGATGGTAAAGGTTTTAAGGTTATTCAAAAAGCAAGAACGATGTCAGAAGCTAAACAAGCTGTAGAAGGGCAATATTCTAATGCAAAGACTGTGATCCTTACCAGAGCTCCTCACTAATGGAGTAGAAATGTCTATAGTTGAAAAAAAATTAAATTAAATGAATAAAAGTATAGATAAAATTAAATATAAAAAAGCTTTAGATTTTGCATACAATATACACTTCGATCAAAACCGAAAAAAAACAAAAATTCCTTATTTCACTCATTTAGTTTCAGTCAGTAACCATGTTATTGAAGATGATGGTACTACAGAGGAAGCTATTGGAGGTTTATTGCACGATGCTGTTGAAGATCAGGGAGGCCTAAAGACCTTAATTAAAATTAGAAAACTATTTGGTAACAATGTAGCTAGAATTGTTAAAGAGTGTAGTGATACTATTGTTGTTCCCAAACCATCTTGGCTAGCTAGAAAGAAAAAATATATTTCAGATATCAAAAAGAAGGGTCAATCATCTATATTTGTGTCGCTTTGTGATAAACTACATAATGGTACTTGCATTGTTAGTGATCATAAAAGATTGGGCAAAAAAGTATGGACGAGATTTACAGCAACACCAAAGCAAGTTGCTTGGTATTATGAGAGTTTATACAAAGAGTTTTCAAAACACTTAGAGGGCCATAAAGTTCTTAAAGATAATTACTTAATGGTAGTTAAAGAAATTAAGAGAGCCTCATCTAAATGAAAAAGGATCAAAAATTTTTCGATAAATATCCAGGACTTGCTTGTTTATACCTAGCCTTTGTAATATTTAGTGAGAATAAAACCTTTAAATCAATCATACCTTCAATGGTCTATGTAGTTGTAGGTTTATACTGTTGGTATTTATCCTATGGAGCAATCATTGGACGTTTTTAATATGGATTTCTTTTTAAGAACACTGGATACTTCATTAATCTTTTATAGTATTAAGATTACACCTAAAGATTACACCTAAAGTTTTAATGGGTAATGACATAACTTGAAGGGCTTTTAGAATTTGTAAAATATTTTTTAATATGGATTTGTTTTCAAAGGAATTCAGACTAGGCGAATTAAAACTAATTACAGTTAATAAACGTAACTTTAGGCAACCTCTTGAAGAGCTCTAATACTTCTTGAAACATTAAAGTAGCTAGCTTTTATTTAATTTTACTTTAGATATTTTTTAAATTATTGACTGGAATTATATTTTTCTGTCTAGACTGAATGATTTTAATTATCCTTGATTTATAAGGCTTGCCTACACTACCTAACCTGAATAAGCTAAATGATAAAACTACTCACTGGTGGAAATATATATTGATGAAATTTCACCTCGTTAACAACAATAGAGTTAGCCTAGGTAGGGTAGACAATAATCTAGTTTGTTAAATCTAAAGATTTTTAATTATATCTTTTAGCTATATGAATTGGTCGGTATTGAACTTTGGCCACTATTTCTTGTGGAGTATTTCCGATAAACTCATCCTGCCTTCTAATTAAGTATAATGTTGGTTTTGTAAAGGCTGTGCCTTCACCAATAATATCAAAATCAATTTGAACCCTAACTTGACCAAGGTTTCGTCCACCAATTTGTTCTAATGCATTTGCAACATCATTAATACGAGCTCTACCAAGCATATTGTTATGTCTTAAGTACTCTTTTAGTTCATTAGAGCCAATAATAGACCTATCATCTTTTAAGGGATGCTCACCTTCATCAAACATTGTTCGAATGATTTGAGTAATAGGATGTTCACCCGCCTCTGACATTTGACCGAGGAAGGGTGTTTTGGGTGCAATAGCATTTGCATCAAAGTTTTTAGATATATCTCTATTAAGCAATTCATGCAGCACAGCTTTAGCTCCCCCGTCATCTAACCACTTATGAATTTTAGTATAAAATTCCTGATTAGTTCTAGGTTTCTCTGTAATATAAACCCAATATCTAACTTCGTTTGGTTTAAGTGATAGGGCATTTTTATTATTAGAAAATAGAATGTAATTTGCACAAGTTTGTACAATTCTATAATCTTTATATAGCTCTCTACTACTAACTTCTTTTTCTGTAATAATTCGCTTTAAATCATTTAGTAGAGATTGTGTTTCACTAAAAGTTCCAAGTGATTGCATTTCATCAATTAAAACCATTTGTGCTTTTTGAGTATAACCCTTGCTCTTGTCTAGCGCCTGGTTAACATCAATTGCTAAAGAATTGGAACCATATAGCTCTCCAAGTACCCTCCAAAGCGTTCCCTTACCAAATTGATAAGCTGTACTAACAATTATTAATGCGTGACGGATCTTTGCCCCAGGTTTCTTTAATGGGTACGAAATAAAATCTAAAAAGTGTTCTATATACTCTCTATTATTATTGAATACGTGATTTAATAAATCATAGAAAAGCTTAACATCTCCCTTTTCAGCAACTAGCGTATGTGGTTTGTAAGAGTTTAAGTACCTATTTCCATCTGAAAGAGTTTCATTTAAATCTTTCCAAGATTTTGAATTTTGAATTACTTTTCTTTCTTGCATTAATAAAATCTTATCAAAAACACATAAAATTAACTATTTGATTTATCTCTTTTGTTTCAAGTCTGTTATCAAGTTTTTTAATTAAATTGATGAGTCTTTAAGCGATTTATTTCAAGCTAACTTTTTAATATCCGCATAAGTACTGTAGGATAGTGTAGGTGAGTGTAGGATAGGTTGAACCGCTAATCCCCCAAATAAGGGTTAACTACCATTTTTTTTATTGATATTTCTTTTAAATGTTCTGTAGTTGTT
>Ga0209223_10002464_pt1 | contig 18502 bp, 12 predicted proteins | sample COG_06_FD_184750 | JGI IMG/M metagenome (GOLD analysis project Ga0209223, IMG submission 184750) | Pelagic Microbial community sample from North Sea - COGITO 998_met_06 (SPAdes) (version 2) | ecosystem: Environmental > Aquatic > Marine > Neritic zone/Coastal water | place: Helgoland, sampling...
ACGATGTTCGTATATACGACGCTAACTTTGATGGCGTCATTAACGACATTGACATCGGGTTGCTTCAAGGGTTTGTAGATGCAGGTGTGGACGGTGTTGGCGAAATTCCTGCTACAGGGCTGTACGCAGATGCAGCGCAAAGGCAATTAGAACTAACAGGGTATATAAGCGACCAAGATGATATAACACGGGGTCTGATTAGCGACGAGGCTAAGACCACTCGCGGGTTGATGGGCGCTACGACTTTATTTAACGCTATGTTGGGTGCTGGTGATATATCAGGCAGACGCGTAGATGTAAGCACCCCTGACCCTGCACGTATAAACTACATATACGACTTTGAAGATGTCTTTGCTACACCACAACAACGGGGGTTATTCCCGTCCCCTTACGGTAAACCGCAAATGGCGCAGCAACAGCAAATGGCGCAGCGGCAAGGTAGTACGTCAGGCCCGTTGCAGATTGGAGGGATGGCACAAGGGGGTAAAGTAGATTATGATTTTACCGATGAAATCATGCAAATAATGCGTTATGGAGACAGTTAATGAGTTTCTTTGATTACTATGCCGATGCACTTGAGATAATGGATGCAGGGCCAGAAACCGAAGGGTTGGGTTCGTTAAGCGCAAACAACGGTATTAACGCTAACACTACCGTTGGGTATAACCTACCGCTATCCAATACAAACGCTGGTGGTGTCACTGTAGATGCAGATGGCAAGATGGTTATTGGCGTGCCTGACTATTCTTTTGTGCGTGGTGCAGTGCCGGGAACGTATAACCCTGATCGACGACCGGGCAGCAGAGGGCAACGATATTTTACCGACTTTGCTTATACCTCACCGGGGATGGAGCAACAGGCTAAGAACATATTAACACCTCAAGCGGGACAACTTGCAGCGATGAACACTGCAAATGCTATGGGTTACCCTAACACTTATAGCCCACCAAACCCTACCGGCATGACGATGGGTAACAATAGTAGTGCCCCTGCCTCTAGCGTAATAAATTCAAACCCAGTACCCCAGCAGCAAGGGCTTTCTAACTTTACTTCGCAATACAAATACGGTGGGGGCATTGCTGCCCTTGCTGGTGGTGGCGCTGCTTCTGCATACAATCGTAGCTACCATCCATATTCGGCTGGCGGAAGTGCTGGTAGGGGTTACTACTTAGGTGGCCCGACAGATGGAATGGCTGACAAGATCCCTGCTACAATTGACGGTACTCAAGAGGCCAGATTAAGCGACGGGGAGTTTGTTATCCCTGCAGATGTTGTTAGTCATCTAGGTAACGGCAATTCTAACGCTGGTGCTAACACGTTATACGGTATGATGGACAAAGTTCGACAAGCTCGTACCGGCAATAAAGAACAGGGTAAAGAGATAAACCCTAACAAATTCATACCAAGCAGGTAGAAGATTATGGCAGTCGGAGATCCAACTTCAGAAACAGGTTCGTTAGCCCCGTGGGCAGCATCTTACGTAACGGGTATGCTCGGCAAAGGTCAGGCACTCGCTAATCAAGGGTATCAAGGGTATACAGGGCCGCTCACCGCTGGGCAATCTACAGGGCAACAAGCAGCGTTTCAAGGTGTAGCAGGGTTAGCCGTACCCACTCAACAGATGGGCGCTTTTCAGCCGCAGCAGTTTACTGCCCAAGCAGCCCAAGACTATATGAACCCTTATGTTCAGGCTGCGTTAGACCCTCAGATCGAAGAAGCTCGACGCCAAGCACAGATTTCAAGACTTGCTGATGCAGGGCGATTAACTCAGGCTGGTGCCTACGGTGGGTCACGTCAGGCCATTATGGAATCTGAGTTGAACCGTAACCTTGGACAAAATCTTGCAGCCATTACCGGTCAGGGCTACCAAGACGCTTATAGTCAGGCTATGAACCAATTTAACGTTGAACAAGGGCAACAACAAACCGCTCAAGATGCAGCCAATCGGTACGGTCTGGAAGCCTTGGCATCACAAGCTAATCTTGGTGCACAAGAACGTGCCATCGAACAAGCGGGTATATCTGCGGATCTGGCTCAGTTTGAAGAAGAACGCGACTTCCCGTACAAACAAGTACAATATCAACAGTCGCTGCTACAAGGACTACCTATTAGCGCACAACAGTATAGCTACCAAGAACCCAGTGGATTAAGCGAATTCATTGCTAGTGCTGGTGGTATTGCAGACTTATTTAGAGGATGGGGTGGGGGCTAATGGCTATGAATCCTATGGGCGGTATCGACCAACAGATACAACAACGTAAAATGCAGTTCAAGGATAATCCCCAGCAACTACAGCAACGCTATGGGCAGAACAAACAGCTACTAGACCTATTAGCCCTACAAGAGATCTCCAAAGAACAGCAGCAACGCTCTCAGCGTATGCAGATGGAAGCCCAACAGAACCCTGCAACGGTCGCGGATCAGATGCAGCAAGAAGTTCTTCAGGGTAAAAAAGCTGAAATGGCTCAAGGTCTACAAGGCATTAAAGGTCTGCGTGAACGCACTAAAGACGTAGGCGGTGCCCTTGCTCAGAAACAACAGCAACAGCAGAGACGTATGCAGCAGCAGGGGCAGCAACCACAGCGTCCCCCTCAACAACAGCAACGCCCACAGGGTCAACCAATGATGGCTGCAGCGGGTGGCCTCATGACCCAAGCTGCACCGAATATAGATCCACGGTACTTTGAAGGCGGCGGCATTGTTGCTTTTTCTGCGGGAAGTGGTGTCATGGGAGCTGGTAATCGGTACGTTAAAGACCCTATAGAACAAGCAATAGCAAATTTCTCGCCGTTTCAAGATAGTCGAAGAAGCGCATACAAAAAGATGTTAGAGAAGATGCGTAAGGGAGAGCAGTTAAGTAGTGGAGAACTTAAAGCCTTACGTGACTACAAAGAAGAATTTCCCGAACTCAAGGCGGAAGAACCTGCCCCTGTTGATGTTCCTGTTAAGGACACCGCTGGTGACATTTCAGACGAAGAGAACGCGGATATAGATGCAGCAATTGCCGCTACCGCTGTTGATGATACCGCTGTTGATGATACCGCTGTTGATGATACCGCTGTTGATGATACTGCTGCTGATGATGCTGCTGCTGATGATGCTGGGTTAGATAACATCCTCAGTCAAATAACCGCGTTACAATCTGGTGCTGGTGCTGGTGCTGGTGCTGCCCCTAGAAGTACTGGGTCTATTTCTCCTGAGTTCTCAATGACTCCAGAAGAGAATGCTAACCAACAACAGCAAGCGCAAGGTAACAGGCTTAGACAAGGACTTGCGATAAATGCAGAAGAAGCATTAGGAGCAGGGGGCGGGGCGCAAGGAATAGAAGCCCTAAATCAAGGTCAATTATTTAACTCTGCGCGGCTACCACCAGAAGGGATAAGAAGACCTGAACCTGCTGCACCTGCTGCACCTGAAAAGCAGTTAACCCCACAACAGCAATACTTAAAGTTGTTGCAGGCGCAAGAAGAGGCTATTAATAAGAAAGAGGAAGGGCTAAAAGACACCAGAAGCAATACCAGAAGGTTGCTTGACCGCCTTACTGATGCGGCTATTAACGCGTCTAAAAGACCTGCTGCTACTACAAGCAGAGGTGCACTTGCTAGTTTTGGTACAGGCATTAGTGAATCAGTTCGTGCCGAAAAAGCAGAACGCAAAGAAGGTTTGGCTGATATTGCAAAACGTCGTGGTGAGTTGATAGACCGCCAGTTAGCCGGTCAGCTAGGACTTGCTCAAATTAGCCAAGGGCAACAGGGTCTAGATATTCGAGGACGAGCGGCAGATACCGCAGAGGCCACATTAGCGGAGTCCACAAGGCAGTTTGATGAAACGTTAGCGTCTACTGAAGGGCGGTTTGACCGGCAGTTGGCAACGTCTGAGCAGCAGTGGAAGGGTAGTAACGCACTCGCCGTTCTTGAAGCGCAAGGGAAGATCATAGGCCAGCAAGCTACACTAGACTTAAAAAAAGCGGAATTAGACGCTTTAACTGCATTCCAAAAGGCTAAAACTAATATTGGGAATCAAGACCTCCAAATAAAAGCTCAAAAAGCAATGGGCGACTACGAAGCAGACGTGTTGAAATTGCAACAAGAAGCTCTTACGGCGCTAGGGTTAGATTCTAGGTATACGGGTGACGCTAATAAGGCATTACGGGATAATCAGGCGGAAATTATCAAGTTACAGTTTGCAGGTCTTATAGCAAACAAACGGAAAGACCTAGCAAGTATACTTGGTGGCGGTAACGGCACGGTGAGTTTTGATAATTTGAAGTAGGAGTACGCGTGAACGTAGCATTACCTAACGGATTAGTCGTAGAGAATGTACCTGACGACATAACAAAAGCAGAGTTGAAGCGCCGTGTTATTCTTTCTGGGATTGCTACCGAAGAAGACTTTAGTGGTGCTGGAGAAGATTCGTTTGCTACCAGAAGAAAAGAACTTGAAGCTGAAAGAGACCGGCTACTACTCGAAGCTGAAAAAGAAAGTACAACCGCGTTAGGTCGCGGTTTTTCTCGTGGTATCGACGTTGCTGGTCGGGGCTTTGGTTCTGCCCTTGAAGGTGCGGGTAAGGTAATCGGTGCAGAGGGGTTAGAAGCCTACGGCGCAGAAATGATTGCCGAGAATGAAGCCCAACTAGCCGAACAAGAAGCAATGGCTACGCGCTTGAAAGACGTAGAAGGCGTTAACACTACCGTAGATTTTGCCCTTGAAGCCCTTGGCGAAACCGCTCCACAGACTGGCCTTAGTTTAGCTGCGGGTGCTGCCGCTGGTGCTGCGGCTGGGTCTGTTGTGCCGGGGATAGGTACTATTGTTGGTGGTCTTGCTGGTGCTGCCTTGTCACAAATACCGTTCTTCTACGGTAATAACCGTGAAGCACAGAAGGAAGCTATACAGCAAGGGCTTCGCGTCGAGATGAGCGAAAGTGCTGCATTATTAAACTCGTTACCACAAGCTGCCTTAGATGCCTTCGCTGAACGGTTGATGGTAGGTAGGCTGTTGCCCACACAAAAAGCCATTCGTGCAGGTGGGTTATTCACTCGCGTCACTAAAGGTGCTGGTTCTGGTGTCGCTGTCGAGGTACCCACTGAACTTGGTCAATCGTTAATTGAACGTGCACAAGCTGGGCTAGAAATCGACAGTGAAGAAGCCATAGACGGGTACATCGAAACCGCCGTTGTTGCTGGGCTAGTTGGTGGTACGTTAGGTGGCGGTGCTGCGGGTATTAGCAGTAGGACGGACGTAGAACCCGAACCTACACCACCCCCAACTCAAATTGAAGACCAAGGCGAGCTACTTGAAGCAGACGCTGAGGCCGAAGCCCTAACCGACGAACAGCTTGCGGCGTTACCTGCTAGTGCGCGACCTGCACAAGAAGAGACAGGTGCAGAAGATTTAAGTGCGTCCCTTGAGACTATGATAGGTACGTTACTAGCGGAAGGTAAGTCTCGGGAAGAAGCAGAAACATTAGCGGTATCGGATTTAGCAGACCAACGTAAAACTTCTGTAGAAAATATACTTGACCAAGTTGCCCTTGAGGTGAAAGGGTCTGTAGAAGCCATAGACGTGCCTCAACTACTGGATAGTGGCAAGCCTGAAGAAGAATACACCGATGCAGAGATAGAAGCGGTAAGAGGTTATCTATACGGTACTGATACTAGTGTTGCTTTAACTGACGACTTGTTCAGTATGCCTGCAGTAAAAGAAATCGGGTTTGACAGATCCCGCGAAGAAGCTGATCCCGAACTTGTTAGGGCGGCGGACAAAAAACAAGCAGCGGAACAAGCAAAACTACGAGAAGAAATAAAAAACAAGCCCATAGAAGCGGCGCGGAAACAAGCAGAGAGAGACGCGCAACTCGAAGAACTTGCAGCGGTAGATGCCGCCGCACAAGAAGTGGCTGCTACACAAAACCAAGAAAGCCAACAAGTCCTTGACGACCAACAAAAACTAGAATCTGCCCGTGAAACTGCTGCTGAAACACGTAGGCGCAGTATGCCCGTTGCTTTTGAACCCGAAACGTCTCAGGAAGCTATCCGTAAAGGGAAACCACTAGAGGTAACCCCAGAAGGTGTGGCGAGAACAGATGATGAGGCCCAAGGTCTGACTGCTTTTGGACGTGCTATCGACGATAGGCTCGCAGAAGGGGTAGACAGAGCGCGGCAACAAGAAATTTTAGCCGGAAGAAAAGCGGTACTTGACCGTAATGAAGGTATACGAAGCGCCAAGGAGAGGCGAGAAGCAGAAGAATTCAGTAAACAAGAAGGTGACTTATTCCCTGCCGCACGTATGGCGGAAGAAAGAGCGCCACTAACAGTAGAAGAGATTGCCGCATTACCTGCGAGCGCACGCCCTGCAGTAGCAGAAGAGGTAGTTGCCCCAGAAAAACCAAAGAAAGTTACCAAGAAGTTCTTGAACGCATTGGGTATAGCTGAACAGGCTGGTATAAGAAAGCGGTTGGAAGGTAAAGAGGTTAACGACGCGGCATTACGCACGCAGCTTACGGGGTACGCAAACCTAAAAAGCACATCAAACCAAACCAAAACCGCGATCAATAGCTTCTTAAGTGCACCAGCCGAATCGGGTATATACACGCAGATGCCAAACACAGGGGGTCAACTTGCGTTCGACTTGCCGCGTGCTAAACCAAGACCCGCTGCTAAACCTAAAAAAGCTGCTGTTGCCAAGCCCACTGCTAAACCTAAAAAAGCTGTTGTTAAACCTGCACCTCCTACCACCCCAACGGATGCGGCTGTTGAAGTAGCGCCTGAAGTAGCGCCTGAAGTAACACCTGAAGTAACACCTGTTGCAACACCTGCTGTAAATATAACGAAGAACCCTACGGTAGCAAGTCAACAGGCAGTGGATGCAGAGGGCGTTGTTAAGGGGTTTGCAGTACTTTCTCCAGACAAAAAACAACCTACTACGTTCTACACCAGCCGAAAAGCCGCCGAACGTAACAGTAAAAATAAAAAAGACAGCCAAGTTGTTGAGACTGCTACGCTTAATTTAGCAGAAGACCAAACTACTTTTGTACGTACAGGACTAGCAAGAGCCACCCCTGTCACCAAAGAAGCTGCCCCTACAACTAAAAAATCAAGTGTGAGTAGTGGCGAAAGGGTAAGCAAAAATGCTGCTAAGAAACCCGCTGCTAAGAAACCCGCTGCTAAGAAACCCGTTGCCAAAGCTGCCGCTAAACCTGCTGTCAAACCTGCTGCTAAGACTGGTGTTGATAAAGCTGCTGTTGATGAAGCTGCGACTAGAAAGAAAGCCTTTGACGCAGCGGTTGATAGGGTATACCAAGACAAAGTTAGGAATGCTGGTGGTGAAGCAAACTTAGAAGCTGCAGAACTAAAAACCTTACGTAAAGCTGCTCTAAGGGATGTACGAGATAGAGGTAGTTTGTTTAACACCCAGACTCAGTTCGACCCTGACTTAGACGCGCCACTAGACAACAACGTCGTCAAGAATATTAAAGAAGGTAACCTAAAGGGTGCCTTGACTGCGTTAGCCTATGCTGCTGACAACCCCCGTGTTGCGAAGATTGCTTCCCAACTTACTAAATTCGTGGGTGATACGCGTGTTGTTATCGTACCTGCCAAGCCTACAGACGCACTGGGTAAACGGTATCGGGCAGCACTAGATGAAGAACCAAATACGAAGGGTGCATTCATATATAGCGATGCAGACCCTGCCATAGATAACGTTATACTACTTGATGAGGATACGGGTGTAACGGCGCATAACTTACTACACGAAATGTCGCACGCGGCCACGATACAAGAGCTGCAGAACCCATCTAGCCCCGTCACTAAACAGTTAGTCAACTTGTACAACGAAGTCAAAGGCTCTTTAAGTGGCTACTACGGAACACAGTCAGTAGAGGAATTTGTTGCCGAGGTGTTTGGTAACTACAAATTCCGCCAAGAACTTGCGTCCATACCAATTGATAAAGGTACTACAACAGGGTTAGCACGCGTTTTAGATGTTGTAAAGAAGTTCTTACGTAGAGTTTTTGGTTTGCCTAACGATGCAGCGGGTACTGCTGACAAGTTAATAGAAAGTATCTTAGCACCGTATGCAGGTGTACGTGGGTCGGGCACGCTATACAACGCTTCAACTATGGGTAAGGCGAAAGAATTCTTTGCAGACGTATTTGAATCCTTTAAACCTTTTGGTGAAGACGGCAAAGCAAGTGTTAAGAGCGCAATGCTTAGTCCTGTACCTGACAAAGCAAAACTTTTTGGGTTGGGTCTTCTAGACCTTAACGCGTTAACTGATATGTCGAAAGAACGTATACCGGGAGTAGAGCGCCTATTGGACTTAGTGCGGTTGCAGAGCGGCACGCTTAACGAGTTAACACAGAAAGCAAAAATCTTAAGTGATGAATTAACTAAGTGGGCTAAAGGGGATCTCACACGCGCTGAATTGTTCTCTAAAACAACTACAAGAAGTACTTTCTTACGGGTAGACCCGTCACTTACTGAAGCAGAAGCACGTAAACGATATATAGACCCGCAGGTTGTAGAAGCAATATACCAAACCAAACTTAGAAGTCGTGGCGGTGCGGCCAATACCACGCCTGAACAGGATACGTCATTACGTGCAGCGGCCCTACAAGAAGCGACCAATGCTGGGAAGACTGACTTAGAAAAACTTGCCGCGTGGAAAGAACTAAGAAAAGACTACACCGCTTTAGGTGCAGACGGGCAGCGGTTGTATAAGACGTGGCGTAACGCTTACCGTAGTATGTACGACAAGATATTGGGTGTATTAGATGCCCGTCTAAAAGAAGACATACCAGACGGTGCAGCGCGAAAGAAAGTCGTTAACGAGTTATATGCAAAATTAGCGGACAACGGTGTCGTTGATCCGTACTTCCCGCTGCTACGTACGGGCAAATTCTGGTTAGAGTACAACGCTATAGACCCTGACACGGGTAACGTAGAGTATTACGTTGAAGCCTTTGCGACTCGTGCAGAACGAAGGGACGCTACAAAAGAAGTACGTTCGCATTGGATGGAACCTAAAGGCAAACATAAAGCTACTATCGAAGCACAGATAACCGCTGCTATGAAAAGCCCGAATATAAAAACGCGTGCTGAAGCAGTCGATTCTATCAGTGGGGTTAATGCGTTCTCCAACATTAAAAAAGCAAACTATAAAAATGCCCCGTCAACGTCGTTCGTTAACAATACTTTAAACGTGTTACAGGCAAACAACGTAGGGGAAGAAGTACAAGAGCAAGTCATGCGGTTGTTTTTAGACTCGCTACCAGAACGGTCTTTTGCTAACTCTTTCCGACACCGTAAAGATACCCGAGGTTTTATAGCAGACGTTACCCCGATACAACGGCAAATACCTACGTTTGATGTTATCAAGGGGTTGCAGAGTCGAGCACTAAACGTGTCTCACCAATTAGCGCAACTACAGTACGGCGGAGACATACGTGCATACGCTAGTAAATTAGAAGAAGATTTAGCAGCCATAAACAAAGACAGCTCTATACCCCGAGAAGAACGTGACCTTACTATGTTGTTGGGGGAAGAACTTGGGCAGAGAGCTTCATGGGCCGCAAGCCCCAACGTAGAGGAGTGGGCTAAATTCTTCACTAGCGTAGGGTTTAACGCCACCTTAGGTTTCAACCTATCTTCTGCGTTGGTGAACTTGTCGCAACTTCCTATGGTCGCCGTGCCCTATTTGGGCGGAAAATACGGGGATACCTTTGCAGACGGTATATCTAAAGCAAGTAAGGCTATGGGTAACGCTACAAGACTCATCATGAATAGTGGTTTAGAGCGGACGGTAGAAACGTACGGCCCAGAACTGGATAAAGACGTTACGAAGAAGAGAGGTGCGTTACCGAGTCTTGATAACTACGACTACAACGACCCTAATTTACCTTCTCATATAGCAATGTATAAGACGCTGGTGGTGCAAGCGAAGAGCCTAGGTCAGCTTAATAAGTCTATGATTCAAGCGATGCTAGACCTCGATAACATCGATGCCCCTATGGCTAAAATCAACGCTGTTTCAGGGTTTGTATTTCACCACACAGAGCAGTTTAACCGTCAAGTTACGATGGCTATGGCGTATGATTTAGGTATACAGAAAAAGTTAAAAGATAAAAACCTTGGGCCTAACGACTGGAACAGACTAGATCAATCAGACTTAGATGCAGTTGCCTTTGAAGCAATTAACGATACTGAACTAACCAACGGCGGCATAGCGGCGTCTGCTGCCCCTAGATGGGCACAACACGGTGTCGGTAAGATCGTGTTCTTATTTAAGCGATACGCTTCGTCTATGTACTACCTGTTGAGTAAGCTGACCCGTGACAGTATCGTAAGTAAAGATCCTGCCATGAAGGCTATGGCGAGAAGGCAACTTGCAGGTGTTTTCGGGGGTGCTGGGCTGGTCTCTGGTCTACAAGGGCTTCCGTTGTTCGGTACCTTAGCGTTCGTTCATAACTTGTTCCAAGAAGACGATGAAGAAGACTTTGAAACTGGCGTCCGTAAGTACTTTGGTGAGGGTATGTACGGTGGTCTAGGTAACTTCGTACTTGGTGTAGATGTTGCCGGTAGGATGGGTTTATCCAACTTAGTGTTCCGTGACCGGCTTATAGAGAAAGATCAAAGCATACTTTGGACTCTTGGCGAGATGTTTGGTGGGCCTGTTATCGGGTACGGTTTACAAGTAGAACGTGGCATAGATTTAATTGCTGATGATGAATTAGCGCGTGGTATCGAGGCCATGTCCCCTGCTGCTGTACGGAACCTAATTAAAGCTGTCCGGTTTAGTTCAGAGGGGGCAAAAAACCTACGGGGGGATTCGATTGTTGAGGACATCCACGGAGGCCACCTGTTCGCACAGGCAGTCGGCTTTGCCCCAGCAGCATACACGCAGCAACTACAGAAAAATTCAGCCGAAACAAAAGTAAGTCGCTCGGTATCTGAAGAGAAGACTAAACTTCTTAGACGTTACTATAAATTCTTACGTGACGGCGACTCTTTAGGTATGCAAGAAATACAAGAAGATATGGTTGACTTCAATACGCGTCACCCAGAAGTAGGTATTACGCCCAAGACTATTAAGAAGTCTATGGCTATGCACATAAAGACGACCGCCGAAACAGTCAACGGTATCAGGGTAGCACCCAGACGGCTTGCACTAGCGCAAGAATCTATGGGTGAATGGGACGACACGTTGACGGTGTGGCAAGCAATGGGCTTGTAACCTAGGTTTCGGTGTGCGATTGTTCTTCGTCAAGTATTTGTAGGGCGCTCAGTATAATCTGATCGTCACCTGCATCTAGTACGTTACTGTCGCGCAGTTTAACCAGCGTCATCCACGCGAGTAGTAATTCGTTTTTAGTTGCTTCCATTAGATACTCCTGTGGCAGGAGTTAAGATACCCCCTCCGAAGAGGGGGGTGCTTCTTAGAGCAGGAGGACGACAGTACGTTGTTTGCGAGAAGGGGACGCGCTGTCTGTGCCAATATATCATAGAACGCGCCATATACAAACTCCCCATTTATCGCCTACAACCCCTACCTGAACCTCTATATCCCAACCTTTACCTGCGGTTATTGTTTTAGCTTCCGCTATTGCTTTTGCAGTGTTGATGCAGGGTACAAAAATAGATGTACCTACTGCCATCGCACTCCATTCCACTACGATCCGTACCCCGTCAGGGCATAGATCATACGTTCTCAGAACTCCCCGACTCATCGGCTTCCTCGGCAAATTGAACGACCAGTACGTCTGTGGGTGGCATCCTAAAGTGGGTGCCCTTACCTAAACGCATCTTCATCTTCTTGGCCTTGAGCTTATCCATCATCTCTTGCACGAACGCCGAGTAATTTATCTGCTGTTCACCGCACCACATACGGAACGGTTTCGGCACAAGGTATAATTTCTTAATGTCGGTCTCGTATCGGGCCACTAATTTATTCCTAGGCACCGTCTCAGGTTGGATCAAAGAGTCCAGTACAGTACCGTCTTGCTTACGCAAATCACTCGTACTTTTTATCCTTAAGATGTTATCGTAATGCTCATTGATGTACTCGTTTAGAGTTTGCTCTATGGAAACCGCCATATCTTTGCTCTTATCTTTGTTGTCTTTGAGTACTTTTATGATCCAACGATGTATCGCTGCCATATCGAACTGAATCAATCCAAGGTTCTTAGCCAGTATCCCGCCAGACAATGCAAGCGATGGCCCTGCCGACCAAAAACGATTCTCCGACGTTAACCCACCTTCTTTGTCAACTTTGAGCTGAACGCTTCCGATTAATTGCTTGACTTGATCGAGGTTATTTATTATGTGCTGTACATAAATAGGCCCAGCGTGCCCATAACACTTTTCAATGTTGGCTGCAAATACGTCCGTCTCTGCTTTACTGTCAGGGCTTTTGAATATCTTGTCAACCCGAACTTCTAGTATCCGCTGCGCCTCTGCACTTGGGTTTTCTTTCGCCAGACGTATACGTTCTATAACGCTGGTGTTACCGCTGGTCACTGCCATAAGACTCCACGACTCACCACGTATCCGTTCAGCGTTGCTACCACTGACCATACGACCCCGCTGCTTCCCTGAAGTAAACTGGTACGCCAACTCACTCAACTGTTTCGGTGTTGCATTAGTCAGCTCATCAATGAACAACGGTAGGTTGTGTAGTACTTCTGAACGGTTCATCTTACTGTTGTGCGTATCTCGATCATCCAAGATAAGCTCTTCAGGGTCACCCCATATAGATGCCGCTGCTTTCATCGCAGTTGTTTTACCTAAACCAGAATCCTTACTGTGTAGATGGATGGCCGAGCACGCAATACCACCCATGAACTCCATAAGGATTGACCCGAACCCTGCACATACTACGTACTGGTGTAGTTCAAATCCCGGTCTGTTGTAGAACTCCATCAACGCCTTCCATTCCTCAAGCGTACCCTTGGGTTCAAACGCAGGAAACATACCGGCTGTCTGCGCTGATGGTGGGTTGAATTCAATCGTGTCTTTACGTATTTTCTGGTTGCCCAGAATAAAAGTGGATGCTGTATCATCTGTCCACCCAAACTGTCTATGTGCTTTATCTGCCATTTCGGTTGCCTGTAGTTCGTTAATCCATACTGTTACGTACCGCATCAAGTCATCTATGTTGGGTATTGCAACACCCCGCATTGACATCTGTTTGCGAAACTCCTCTTTTGACGTTACCGCTGTCAGGGGTACTGTAAACTCCCTAACGCCGTCTTTCGGTAGGTGTAAGCGCATTACCACCGCTTCCCCTATTTCCACATCTACTATGCGCTGCACCACATAGACATCGTTGTGGTAAATCTGCTTCTCTTCTATGTCCCCGTCTGCGTTCTTGTTGCGTACATACACACCACCACTTGCACCACGCACGTATGGGAACGGGTATTTCGGAATTACGTACGTGTTAACAGGTGCATTGGGTAGGTCTAAGGCAGGGACATGTACTACGTTATCTTCTTCGGTAGCTTCTCGTAGCGTCTTCCCAACGTGCAATGGGCTACGTAACTTACCCCGATTAGGGCAAGCCAAACATGCTTCAGGGTTCTCTTCCTCAAACTTGTTACAGGTGTACCGTTTATCAGCCGTCAAGTTATCCCACTTAGCATCCGTTTCTTCGGGGTTATAACCTTCGTACCCACTGGATATCTTGTGTGCCTTCTCCCGACTACCATCACTGCACGCTTTAAGAATCGATAGCATCCCACGCCATATAGGTTCTGAGACGCCGTTCTGGTTCTTTAGGGCGTTATAGATCTGGACGCACCCTGCGCCTTCGTTTGATTTCTGTAAGATGTGCTTGAACTTATACTCTTGGTTTCCCAGCGCAGCGAGCATCGTCGCACTAGGGGCTTCTATTCTTTTGTTAGGAACTGGTATCAAGTCTCCACCAACGAGGTCTGAGAACTTGTCGAAGTCAACTAACGCCGAAACCGTTGGCCCTATAAAGCCCACTGCTACAGGGGTGTCAGGCTTGTAGTTATGTGTTTGGGGTACACGCAAGACCCGTGCAGCATCCGATGTAACCGCAGGGTCGGCAGGGAAATTACTTCGGGCGCAAAGAGCCTTGAGGCGTTCTGCTACAGGTAGCCAGTCGTCTAGGCACACTGCCTCTTTGAGCGGCCAGTACACATGCACACCCCTACCAGAGTTAATGATGGTGGGACGTGGTAACGAATAAGTCTTACAAAACTGCTTTAGTGCTTGCATGGCTTCTTGCTGAGAAGCGAATTCTTTGGATGGGCCGCAATCAAGATCTAGGAAGAAGGACTTAAGATGTTTTACGTTATCGACTTTACGCGACTTACCTTCGTTGAACGTAGCTAAAGCAAAATAAACATCGTAGTCGTTATCATCTAGGTCTTTGGCGGCACTGACTAATTGGTCTATGGAACCATAAAACTGTTGGCTTCTTTTATCTTTGGAACTATTGGACGCAAAAATACAATATAGCCCACTGCTCGATAGAACCTCCTTTAAAAATGTTGTTGTATCCATAAGCGTAGATCCGAGCGACACCACGGCAGGGGCATTATTACGCCCTCTTCGACTAGTCTAGCCGTGGGTATTGTTTTAGGAATGGGCTTCTTCTCGAAGATACCCAAAGTAATTAGGACTAGTCGTCCCATCCATCAACAAGTGCACTCAAATCTGCCGCTTCTTTCGGTGCTGCCGACTTCACCTTCGCCACTTTCTTCGGCTCTTTTACAGGTTCTTCGACATCTTCTACATCAACTTCTACTACATCAACTTCGTCGGCTGTCACCGGGGCAGACTGGGTAACGTCTGCAAAAGGACTTACCTCTCCGCCAACGGTGAAGCCTTCCACTGCATCAAACGGGGATGACGCTTGTAGCGGTACGTACTTGGTGACTTGCACTGCTCGTAACCGTAGTGATACCCCTGCTTCTCGCATGTTGTATGGGAAAAGAACGACCGCAATGTTACCAACGCTGCCGGTAGTCAAGGCAAAATCTTCATCTAACTCCTTGTTCCCTGCGTCATATTGCTTAGGTTTGCTGGTAGCATCTTTACCGTACGCCCCTTTCAACGTGGCTTTACCAATAAACATACCGTCATCAGTCTTCTTGAAAGGCATGGGGATCTTCTCAGGCCATTTAGCCTCACGCTTCTCAGCGTATGCAGCCGCCATAGCGCCCATCAATTCCTTAGCCTGTTTATCGTCCATCTTAAACTGCATCGAGTAAGAAGCACCGTCGTCGAATGGGTCACACGGAACACTTCTGTTCTCCGTATTATCAAAACGGTAGGTCTTATTGATACGTGGGTATAGTACTTCAACACCTTTTATAAGGTAGTTCATATATGTTTCTCCAAACATTTAGTCATTTAATTTAAAACCGTCAACCTCATCGAATGGGGAAACACTTCGATCTTCTACCGGCGCAACAATTTTAGTCATTGCGTTAATAGTATCTTCGTGATCCTGCATCTCTTTGACAGTCTCTAGCTCCTGCTCTTCTAACGGACGTATCGGTCTGAAGAAGAGTTTTGGTGTATCGCTACCTTCGTCGAAATAAATCTTCGATATGACAGCGATGAAAGGCGTCTCACGCGCCTCAAGGTACCGTGCATAAGCACGTAGGGGCATTTCCCCTTTTACCGCGTCCCCAAATATAGAAGTCGGGGGTAGTTGTAACTGATAAACTGTTTCCAGATCATCCTTTAAAACGACTGCCAAACGCTGCACAAAACGACATGCGCGCCCAGAGCCTTTCCCAGAACCTCTAATATTTTGAACACAATCTAAGCAACGTCCAGACTGCCGTTGGGTGTCTGGTACGTCTAAAGCAGGGTATTCGGTATCGTTAGACCAACAAGTCGGTGCAACTATTTTATCGGGGTCGTACTCATTTTTATAATACATCCTAGACGTATAAGCAACGCCAATGATGATGCACTCGATAGAATCTAGACCCTCGGTGGGTATACCACCAAACTTCTTGTCCTTAATACCAATTCTTTTAACGTTAGTTTCCATTAATAATCTTCGTCTGTATCCAAGTCAGGGACTTCGACCCGATCATCTTCTGGACTTACTTCATCCCATGTTGTGTCAGGTGCATCCTCGTTCAAGTCACTAAGTAGTGCTTGCGATACGGCATTCAAGTCGTACCTGTAGGTCTGCCCTATATGGATGTAAGTATTCTTCGGTATACGCCCTTGCTTCATCCAGTTACGGATCAAGCGTTCAGATACCATAAAGTGTTGAGCGACTTCTCTAATTGAAACTAATGCGGGTGTCATGGTTACTTCCTTCTAACGGATATAGTGTATGTGGAGTTTGAGTTAAGACCTTTCGGCAACAAGTCAGGATTCGACTCAAGAAATTCTCTCATGTTCTTCTGGTTTAGGCGCTTGTCCAGCAGTGCAGGTTCTCCGTGCTCAAGAATAAACTTGTGCATTTGATCCCAGTCGCTAGTCCAATACGTTTGTTTGACCGTCCGATAGAATAGACCTTCTGAAGTCTTGACGCTGCTAACGTCATGTTCTTTGCAGTGTTCCAACAGAGCGCCCTTCACCGCGTCCAATTGTTCTACAAGAATGCTGTCCTCTTTGTCGAATTCCGCCTTCAATTCAGACCGTCGATCCCGTATTTTTATATAGGTCTTGACCAACTTGTCTAAAGGTATAGCCGTTTCGCTGCCCATTTACATCTCCTTAACTTGCCGAACTGTTGAATATAATATACTTGGCTGTCCTACGCAAGTATATCATTGTATAAATCAATCATTTTTGTATGGATATTGATTTTATTGTCCAGCATTGCATAAACACGTTTTTCTATGGACGATCCTTGCAACTGAACCACGGTACACTTGTGGTCTTGACCTGATCTGTGTACCCGAGCGTTAGCCTGTGCGTACGTTTCTAGTGAACTGGTTGGCCCCCACCATACCACCGTATTCGCAGCCGTCAGGGTCACACCGTGCGCTGCTGCTTGGGGTTGGATCACTAACACCCTAGGGTCATCAGAATTCTGGAACTGTCGGAAGATCTGCGTCCGTTTAGCCGCTGGTACATCACCACGAATGACTGCTGTACTGATGCCGTCAGCTTCTAATTTGTCAGTAAGAATGTCTATAACATGCCTGAAAGGCACGAATACCAATACCTTCTTACTAGACTCGTCGATTACCTCGCGCAGGACTTTGTACCGGTGCTTGATATCAAACTCTAGCGTGTCTCCAGTATCGGTGTAGACTGCACCGCAGGATATTTGTAGTAACTTGTTCATGTTCACTGCTGCATTAGACGCAGTTACCTGCTCACCTGCTGCGTCCATAATCATTTTATCTCGTAACAAGTTATAGTATTTGTTCTGCTGTCTGGTAAGTTCAACTTCCCGTTTTACATACACCATAGGCGGTAGGTCTAAACATTCTTCTTTGGTGAACCGTATGGCTGGTTGTAGCACACGGAATACGGTGTCGGTTGCGTTGTCTTTGGGTACCCACCTAAAGTTAGTAACTTTAAACATGACCTGATCGCGGAACGAACCGCCGAAGCGGGGCACTGCCGCAGGGTTAACGAGTTTAGCCAAGCCATACGCATCCACTGGGCTTTGTGCCGCAGGGGTACCGGTCATCATCCACAACCATTTTTCAGGGGTCATCAACGCGTTGAGCGTCTTCCATCGTTTGGTCTGGGGGTTCTTGTAGTGGGTCGCCTCGTCCACAATGATTAGGTCAAAACCACCATTTGCCACGGCGTCCGACACAATCTCAACACCGTCATAATTTATTATCACGTAGTCAGCGTTACCCTCAATGATTCCCCTGCGTTTCTTCGCTGATCCGTAGGCCACATCGACCGTTCGGTGCATTGCAAACGTGAACAGATCATTACGCCACGCGGAATCCATGATAGACAAGGGACATATAATCAACACCCGTTGAATACGACCCACATTCATAAGGTAATCTGAAGCCCAGATCGCACTGGCTGTCTTACCCGTACCCTGCTCGTTGAAGCAGAACGCTCGCTTGTTCATGGTAAGAAACGATGACGTGGTTTTCTGGTGCTCAAACGGGGAATACTTACCCGTCCACTTGTACTTCCCTTCGATAGGGGATGGCACCTTGATGTTTAAGTTTTTTAGTACATGCGCCTCGTCGATACCCCACTTAACCACTACTTTGTTATCAGGTAGTTCTTGGCTCTTGGGTATGACCGTCGTTACTTTTTTAGGGTTGCGAAGTCGCAAGAGCAACGCCTTGTTATCTAAAATTTTCATATATTTTCCTGCTAGAAAAGCCCTGCTTCGTCCACAGATAGGGCTAGGTCTGCGATATCGGTATGAACTACCTCTGGACTAACCTGATTTTTGCACCCTATAACTGGAGGATACAGGGTACGTTCTTTAAAGACGCATCAGGCTAAACGTCTGGGAGATTTCTTTTTCTTCTTTAAGTTACGGCTACGGTTGGCACTCGCACTCTCCACCTTCAC
>Ga0209223_10002476_pt1 | contig 18446 bp, 8 predicted proteins | sample COG_06_FD_184750 | JGI IMG/M metagenome (GOLD analysis project Ga0209223, IMG submission 184750) | Pelagic Microbial community sample from North Sea - COGITO 998_met_06 (SPAdes) (version 2) | ecosystem: Environmental > Aquatic > Marine > Neritic zone/Coastal water | place: Helgoland, sampling...
TCTTTATCTGACATTTTAGGTTTACGTATTTGAGTAAGAAACGAATTTCTTGGTTCAATACTATTTAATACTTGAAGAATTTTGTCGTAATTTGCTTGGAAGTTGTGCATCGTAAAATTGTTGTGTCTAAACCTCAATCTACTGTTATTTAGCAGGTTGCACAACTTTTTTACATTATATCCCTAAATGCACAACGGGTTAACACTACCATGATATAAATTATTTGAAACAAATAAATCAGTATCATTCGTGTCTATGTGAACTTGCTTATTACCGATGTTAGCGTTGTTAATAGCACAAAAAATATTATTGTAGATATAACTATTTTCTGCTTTTATATCGATGGATGTTTTATACGGCTGATCAACATATACGGTATTGTTGTAAACATAATTTTCTGTAGGATAATGTTTCCCCTTCGGAACTACATTGTTTAACCAGATTGTATGATTGCTTGTTTTCCATTTAGGATTTGCACGCCATCCGTCATTGATACTTAGGTTGAATCTGTAAACAAAGTTTTTATTTCCTCCTAATATCTCCACAAATCCACCTTCGCAGTCTTCCATGTAATTGTATTGAATAAAGGTGTTTACGTTGTTGTGATCGATATGGATTCCGTGTGAGTCTAGATATCCTCGAATATGTAAGCAATCATTATATTGAATTACGGTATTGTAACAAGTCCATGTCCAAACAGCACTTCCTCTATTTGCCATTCTTGGGTCTGAATTATCACCTGGTCTGTCAAAAATATTTTTTTCAATCAAACAATTATAAGTTCTGATAGGAAGAATACAAGTACCTCCTGTTTTATAAAATTTATTGTTTCTTAAAACGATGTCAGAATTGCTATTCTGTTTGTTTGAGGTATGAGATTTTGATCCTCCTCCATGTTTTATGTGAACACCGAGTCTTTGAAGATTTGTGAAATAACAATCTTCAATAAGAACATCTTGAATGCTTTTGATATTGTTTTTTGTGTTGAAACTAGAGAAAAAACGAATTCCTGCAACTTCCAATCCATTAAAAGCTTGTTCTCCTTTTTCCTTTAAAATGGGTTTTGGTGCGTATACATTTTTGACAGTGATTTTCTTGAAGGAATAATCTTTAAGAATCCTGTTTCCATCGTTTAAGATATGAATACCAAAAGCATCCTGATCTCTGACACCCTTTCTAGGGGAAAGACGATTATTTTGAACCTCTAAATCAAAAAAATGAATATGCTCTTGATTGTGCACTAAAATAGCTTCTTCGCAGTCACCCCCCCCCCCCCCCCCTGAACACCAACTTGCCCCGATAATATGGGCTGTGCACCTTTTCCGTAAGAAGTGATTAAAATGGGATGTTTGGCAGATCCAGAACCATTGATGTCAAAATGACCAATAAATACATCCCCTTTTTTAAAGGCTATTTTATCACCGGGATGAAGTTTTGTTTTAGAGATTTTTTGCAGAGATTTCCATGGAGCATTTTCGGTTCCCTTATTTTCATCATTCCCGTTGGAGGAGCTTAGGTAATAATTTTTTTGGGCGCTAGCAACCCCACTCATGAGTAAAATAAAAGTATAGGCTAAAAAAGAATAGTATTTTATTTTTGTTTTTTGTGATTTCATATCATGCATAATTTATAGATTGTAATGATACAAAGTTAATGCGGTTTGTAATTTGCTCTCATTATCATGAAACTACTACTTATTACCAATAAGAAATTGGACCTTTGTTAAATTCATGAATAGGCGCTCCATGAAAAAACATGGTTTCATCAATACATTTAGGTAAATGTTTGTATCAATCTCGCACAATTTGTAAGAAGAGACTATTCCGAAAAACCTGTCGCTAATAGAAGTATACTTCTACTACTGCTGCATGCAGTTTGTGCTACAATAATGAATGAAAAACTCATGTTTTAATAAGGAAAACTGGCTTTTTAAATACGAAGTATTTTTAGTTTGTTGGGGTTTTAGAGATTCTTCTACAGACAAAGGGTAAAATTGAAACGCAGGTGATTTCGTGCTGACAATCTTATAGGCTTAGCTATTGTGAGTTTTTGAGTCAAAAACAGGCTAAATTGAATACTGAGATTCACTAGGATGGCACTGTGGCAGTGTGCAAATAGAGGTATCACATAAGATAGAAATGAGTGTTTTAAGAAATAGAAAAATAATAGGAGGATGTGAAAATCGCCGGTAATGATTGAAGTGTCATTTAAGACAGGGTGGTTGCCCTAGTTGCTTTTTTGTTTTTGAAGGAATTTTATGAAGATTATCCGGGTAACATTCTTTATGTTCCTTGAAAAAGAAGTATTTTTAGCGCTAAATAATATCGAATAACTTGTCGATTTTTGAAGGCAAAAATCCTTTTATTTCTGCATAAAAAAACATCTTAAATCATCGTATGAAAATAGTTTATATCCTTTTGGGAATCGTGATTGTTGTATTTATTGCCATTCAAGCTTTTGCTTTGCGCAGTCAATGGAATATTGAGAGCTACCCTTATGAAGTAGAGAAAAAAATGAAATCTTTCGAAATCCGAAAGTATGAATCAAGTTTGTTTACTTCTGTGAAACTTAGTTCTGCTAGTTATGAGGAAGGTTCTAGAAAAGGATTTAGGCTCTTGGCAGGATATATTTTTGGGAAGAATGATAGAGATGAAAAAATAGCAATGACCTCGCCGGTCAAGATGTCGCTGCAGGATTCTCTGACTATGATGTTTATGGTCCCAAAAAAGTTTAGTCGAGAATCACTCCCAAAGCCAAATGAATCGCGCGTAAAATTTAAAGAAGTTCCTGAAAAAATTGTTGCAGCTATTCGTTTTGGCGGTTGGGTAAATGAAAAAAAAATTGAGCGTTACAAACAAAAGTTAATAACAGCTTTGGAGTTGGAGCATATAAACTACACAAATAATTTTTATTTTTTGGGATACAATGCACCCTATGAGTTTTTCAATCGTAAGAATGAAATTATTGTAGAGTTAGAGTAGTTTTATATGAGACAAAAAAGCGGTTGCTTTATATCTAGGATTTTTTATCTATTGTAGCGACAACAGTATGTTTCTTGTGAGATAGTTTTAGAAATTACCACTCATAAAAGGGTTTTAAAGGGGGAATTTCTAAAATTTCATGCTATTTTCTACTTCCAAGAGTTTTTTTAGACAAAGATAGGTGAATTATAAGACCCGATAAGCTTTGTCCTTCAGATCCGAAGCTATGGAATGGCATCATATTAGCTAAGCTAACTCGAATCATTTGAATGCATTTACAGGAATACAGAACAATACTTCAGCCAGCCATCATGGTGCTTGTGTCCGTTTTACATGTATGAAATATAAGCTAATGATACTAGGGTATACCGAATATTAGGGTATTGGTAGAGGATCAAATGATGAGTGATATGTCATAATATGACTGTTGGAAGGATATAGAAATTACGATAGCCTCATTCATAATCAAACCATATTTTATTCTAAAGAGTAGATATAAATGTCTTAGAAAGACCCATAGGAATTATATAATTCCTGTTTATATAGCCTGGCTAGCATAGAAAGTAGGTAATTGAATTAAAATTATTTCTTCATGATTTGGATAGCTGATTTCTCCTCTGTTCGTAATAGGTAAATACCTGCTGGTAAAGATCCAACTTCTACATCTTGTGACGATTCAATAGAAATTAATAGTTGACCCATAATGCTATAAATTTGAATCAATTGTGATTTGGAAAGATTTGAAATACTTAAAAGATTATTAGAAATCGACCACAATATTTTTGATTCCTTGCTAGGAATTTTTTGAGAGGATAAAGTTACATCTTCTCCGTTTTTTGCGTTACAAGCTCCAATATTTGGGGTTCCAGATGATAAATCAATGGGATGTCCATAATAATCAACAGTGGGATATGCTGGAATATGTTCAAAAATTCCAGTTCCAGCTCCTGGAAGGGGAGGGCCTTGTTGAGGTATCCCTGAATTGACAGCAGCACTGGTGGCTTCAATTTGAAAACCGAATTTTGTACCATTATTTGCATCCAAAAATTTACTTTCTCCAAGGACTGGGTCACTGTCTAGATTTTTAAATGAATTCTCAATGGTACCTTCAAATAAATTATGCTTCATGAATAATGGGGTGGCATTGTTTTGAATCCTCATTTGCTTTCCGCCGATATTTGAACCATTGATAGCATGAAAAATATTATTGTAAATAAAAGTATTTTTCCCATTGATATCAATGGCAGTAGTGTAAGGATTGTCTATATAAATGGTGTTGTTATAGATATAGTTATAGTCAGAATAATGAATTCCGTTGGGTACAACTTCATTGATCCACAAGGTATGATTGCTATTCGCCCAGCCAGGATTGTCTCTCCATCCATCGTTCACACTAACATTAAATCGATAGACGGCATTTACATTTCCACCAAGAATTTCAACAAATCCACCTTCACAATCTTCCATATAGTTGTATTGTACAAATGTGTTTACGTTTTCATGATCAATGTGAATACCATGGGAGTCTAAGTAGCCACGAATGTGTAAACATTGGTTGTATTGGATTACGGTGTTATGACATCTCCAAGTCCAAACAGAACTTCCTCTATTGGGCATCCTTGGATCTGAATTATCTCCAGGTCTGTCAAAAATGTTGTTTTCGATAAGACAGTTATAAGTTCTAATCGGTAAGATACACGTCCCTCCTAAATTGTGAAATTCGTTATTTCTGAAGATCAAGTCTTTGTTGCAATTGATTTCGGAAGTGCCTACTTCGTTGTCTGCACCAAGGTGTTTTATATGGACACCTAAACGTTGTAAGTCTGAAAAATAGCAATTTTCCATGAGTACATTTTCAATATTTTTTTCCTGCCCGATTACTTTGTTTCTTGAAGTTTCTATTCTAACCGCAGCAACTTCGAGTCCATTGAAAGAGTCAGGATTTAAAACAGGTTTAGGAGCATATACTTTTTTAAAGGTGATATTCCTAAAAGTATAATTACGTTGAATTTCAGTTCCTGAGTTTAAGATATAAATACCATACGCATCTTCTTCGTTGACACCTGCACGATTCGTCAAACGTTCATTATTGATTTCAATATCTTGAAAAATTAAATTGTCTTGGTTTTCAACAAAAATAGCCTCTTGGTAATCTCCTCCAATATCAATACCAACTTGTCCTGTAATTATAGGTAAATTCCCGGTGCCATAGGATCCAATGGTAATTGGGTTTTTTGGTGTTCCAGAATTATTGATTTCTAAATGGCCTTTAAAAGTAGCTCCTTTTTCAAATAAAATTTGATCTCCTGGATGTAAATTGATGGAATTCATTTTGTCAATAGTTTTCCAAGGGGAATTAACGGAGCCTAAATTGGAGTCATCACCATTAAGATCACTCAAATGATATACAGTTGGAGTATCAGAAGTTTTCGTTACAATAATATCATCGATGTTTATAGCTCCTGACCAATTGTGATAGATATTGATCATAAATGCGGTTTCATTTTCGGTAAAAAAATCAAGCGAATGACTTACCCATTGTGTCTTTTGTTCTTCATTGGGAGTAAAGTCATCCGTTTGAGCAATGATGCTCGTATCGTTGTTTTGTAGAATTTGTATTTTTCTTTTAAACTGCCCTAAGGTCTTTATAGAGATATTGTAATTAGAGGAAGGTTCTAAAATAATTTTTTTTCTGAATTGCATGATTGACTTTCCAGAAGTGGGTGCGTTGCATTTGGCGTAATTGGTGCCGTCTTTTACTAAGGAGAGCTCCACATCATCTGCATATTCAGTTGATTTTTGCAGGGTATAACCTGCCGTGATTAATTCGTTTGTTGCGGTGTAATTTTCAAAATCGTCTGAAAAAATAGTTGTTTGCGCTTGGGTGAAAGTAAACAAGGAGCAAAAAATAAAAATAAGGATCCTTCTTTTTGAGCTGTATCGGTACATTATCTAGGGGTATTTTATTCCCTTAAAATACACAATAGACAGAAGGTGTTTATTTTAGATTTTACCAAAGATTACTTAGTAATTACCAAGTGTAGTAAACGGATATTTTACTTAATATTTTATGCTATAATGTCCTGTTTTTAATGGAACCATCTGTTCTTTAACTTGCTCAATGCCGTTTATTGATATTGCATTGGATTCAAGGCTTTTTAGGTCTAGATGTATTTCTGTGTTTTCAGGAATACTGAGAAGAATCTTTTGACCCTGTTTAAACTTCCATGCTACTTTACATATACCATTTGGTGTTGGAAAAGAGGATGTTACATCAGAAAAGATTGCCTTTGGTTTTGTAAGTGTAAGCTGTTGCATTCCAGGAGAAACCACGCCAATACCTAAAACGTATTTTATAAATAAATCAGGAGGAAAGGCACTCTCTGTCTGTGCATCACTTCGGGTTCTTCCTCCGACTAATTTCCCCGTTCGCCCACTACCGTCAAGCCACCATTCTTCCCAAAGTGTTTGATTGGTGTTTTCATCTAACATTTTTGAGAATCGCTTCTTAAAAAGGAGTAAAGACTCTTTGGCATAACCATTTTCAGCCAATCCTACATGTAAAAAATAAGACATTGCAGGACTTACCATCGTCATTCCGTTAGTTCGTTTGATATAATTATGAGTATCTTCAGTTAACAAAGTTGTTGCTACTCTTTTAACTTGTTGTTTTGTAGCAATACCAGAGGCTAGTGCCATGGCATTGGCATGTTCACTAAATTGAGAAGACTGTATTCCATTAGCTATGGCATCTGCAAACAAACCTTTTTCTTCATTCCAAAAGTAGGTTGCCAAAGATTTTTTTAGTTGGCTAGCGCGTTCTTGGAATTTTGTTTGGCCGGCGTCTTCTATAAATTTCAGCGTTTGAGTAAAATCTTGCAATGCACCTAAATAATGGCCATTCAAACATAAATTCGCTCCTGTTCGGTCATTTAGTGTGTGATCAAGCCAATAAGCATAGGGTGGATTGTATAACAAGCCTCGTTGGTCTGTAAAACTATGCAGCAAAGTCATCATTTTTTTTGCTGCGGGCAGTAGTTCTTTCACTGTTTCATAATCTCCTGAATAGAGTAGATAATTATATAAGCTACGTATCCATAAACAATTAGAGTCTAAAATAACCATATAATCATCTTTCGCTAAAGGGGCATAAGCAGGCATGATACCATTAGCCATTTGTTCTTGAGCTACTTGAATTAAATAACGTCGCTGTAAAAATGTATCACCAAAAGTCCAATAATTACCCATTGCAGCATAATAACCAGTTTGAGCATACTGTCTTCTTTCTCGGTAATTATCTGTAAGCGCATCGGTTGTGGTTACATCAATTGTTTTTATGGAGGCATTCCAAAAGTTCTGTATCCAAGACTCTTTGTCAACTTGCAAGCTTCCTTTGTTTTGAAAAGGGTATTTTATTTGATGAATTCCAAAATAATCTATGCTGATAGGCTTTTCGTTTCCTTTTACCGTGAGAGCAAGATAACGGGTAGGCTTGAAATACATACTTTGCAATGCATCGTTAGTGCCAAAAAGTATCAATTTGTCCAAATATTCAGAATCAACTCTTTTTTGCGAAAAAATTGCATCTACAATAAAGGGCGCTGCCAATATTTGAACTTCAGTTCCTGAGCTACCCGAAATTTTCAATGTTGGCATCCCATTGATGATTTTACCAAAATCAAATAATAATATGGTGCTTTCTGAAGGAGAACGCGCAGGAATGACTATGGGCTTGGTTTTTTTCTGGTAGGCTTTAATTTGCTTTTTGAAAACTTTCTCAATAGTATTTGTTAGTTTGAGTTGGTTATCTGGAATAGGAGAGTTTGAGGAGTTTTCATAGGTTTTTGCTTCAATCAGTTTAGAAGCTTTGACGTCCTTTTCAATCAGGTATGGGATGTTTCTTTGGACAAGGTTTGTCCAAGGAGTAGTGATGGCATAGGCAACTTCATTTTTTTTAGGGGAAGGCCAACCCGAGTTACGAAGTAAAGGCTGTGCTGGCAACCATTTACTATCATCAAAATTTGTTTGGTTCCAATTTTCAATTTTATTCGTGAAATTGATATGGTCATTAACAACCATTTGGAATCTGCTGATTGATGGGGAGTTTTGATCCCATGATGGGTCAATTGCAACTTTCCAACTAGCATCGGTATGTAAAATAATTGTATCCGTAGCTTGTATTTGAGCAATCAAACCAGCTCTGCCATTGTGGTTGTACGATTTTTTGTTATCCTGATGATGAACTTTGACAGAGATATTATTCGTCCCTTTTTTAAGAACAGCTGTGATATCTAAAAGATCATATGATTGATGATGAGGAGCACTTCTTGCGGGACCCTGACAGATGGCTTTTCCATTGATAAATAATTCATATTTAGAAGAAGCAGAAATGGCTAGATGCATTTTGTTTGGAACTGCTTCTAAATCAAAAGTTTTGCGAGCCAAGAGCAGGTTGGAATGGATGTTTTTCGGGAGCCATATCCATTGACCTAAAGAAAGATGTTCTTTCCAGTTGCTTGTTGTGTGTGGATTCCATTTTCCAATGACTCCATTGTTTAACAGGTTTTCTTGGCTATATAGCTTGCTTAAAAAACTGATAACCACAAGTGTCGTTATCAGTTTTTTAAAATAGCTTTGATGATAGTTCTTAGTTTGTAGAAAATTGAATCATGTTATACAATAATTTATCGGCAACGGGATCTTTACCTAAATTTTCGATAATGAGCATCGTAGATAAAAGCATCTTCCCTTCTCCTAACTTCGTTTCAAGAATGTCTGCTGCCCACCATACTTCTCCGGTTCCATTATAGTGTCTTACCATTATGTCATTATTAGGGAAATGATCGTATCCTATCATTCCTGCGATATATGTTCCTTCTTGTTTAGACATTGAAGTAACAGGGTGTACGTTTTCATAGGGACCATGCATGATTTGTTTGGTCGGTAAATCTTTAAATATAGGATGTTTGGTTACTATATGTGATTTTGGAGCCCAGCCACCTCTTGTGACCCATTTTCCTTGCATTTGAGCTTGTAAAGGTAATTTGTCAGCGCTAACTTCCGTAAGCTTTCTATCAAACCCAGGGATGTTTTCACCCAGTACTTCTAGAAAAACGGCATAGCCACCTTCTGATACAAAATTCTTAACCTGATCCACCAACTGTATGTATTCTTTATTTTTATTTTTTGCTTTACCAACAAATACAGGGATGCTTTTATCTTGGTTTTTAGTAAATTCAACTACGTTCAGATCTTTGTCCTCTAGAAATTTCTTAAGACTTCCCTCTAGATCAAGTAAAGAAATTGTTTGTGTAGGGGTGTTCAATTGTTTTGTTGTGAAAACATCAAAAGATTGATAGTTCTCTGAGATAGTTTTTCCCTTTTTATTTTTAACGGTCACTTGAACGGTGTAACTACCTTTCATTTTAGTAGTATTCAGCTGAGTACTGTATAGTTCCGAGATTCCATATGCAAAGTCCATGGAAATAGCTTTTTTGAAAACTTGTTTTCCTCTTTTTGTTTTGATCGAAATGTCAATAGATACTTTTTCAGAATCCAATTCACTAACTCCATGAACTTCTAACTTAGCTCCTTTATTGGAATATACATTTCTTGGTAATATTCTAATAGGTGTGGTTTGTGGTTGGTTTGCTTCTTTGGTCATGTCGTACACCAAGGTTTTCGGATTTCTCCATAAGTCAAGTAAACCGGCTCCTAGTACCCAGTCTCCACCGACCAAAGCGTGCACGCAATATCCTTTTATCATAGGGTTTAGTTTAGACGCTTCAAGCATTCTTTTGTTGGCTATACCATGCATTTTTTGTTGTTCTAGATAAAAATCTTCTACTTTAGGATAAATTTTATCGAAACCAACTTTAGCCAAAACGTTTTGCGTATTATCATCCAATTCTTTGTGGTAGATAGTGGGAGCAACAATTGGATTTCCTTTTTCAGCAAAATCTTTATTGTTATCTGTTAAATTAGGCGTACTTCCGTAACCTAATTCAGAAATATATGTCATGATATCAGGTACTACATTTCTACCATATCCCTGGTTATTAGCTAGATTAATTTCCTTTAAGTCCTCTTTTGATCTGGCTGTAGCTAAATATCCATTAAATTCTTCTTCATTCACCTGAGAACCGCTGTAATGATGGATGTCATTGAATTTAGTAGGTGTTTTTTCATTTGGTAAATAAATATTTGCACCTTCTCCCCAGCCTCCTGATTCATCAAGTATCATTCTTGTAGGGTCAAGTTCTCTAGCAAGTACCGACATAGAGTTCAGCATTTGAGCCAAAATAGGGCGGTTAATTTCATTAAATAATTCCCATTGAACGATACACGTTCTATTTCGGTTCTTTATAATAGTTTTTCGTAACTCATTTTCAACTACTAAAGGAAGTCTCGGTGTTGAGATGGGACGATGCATACATTCTACAACTAAGCTCCCCACGGTTAATACACCCATTTCATCACATAAATCTAACCACATTTTCGGGGCAGGTTTACGCCATGGTCGGATCATGTTGAATCCCGCTTCCTTGTCCAACTTGATTTCCTTTATGGCCATCGCACGAGTATCTGGATAGGCGAGTTTTGTAGGATATAAACCTTCGAAAAATGCACCTTTTAAATACAAAGGTTTTCCGTTTAAAGTAAACTGATTATTGCTCACTGAAAATTTCCTCATTCCAAATTTATGTGACCATGTATCAGAAACGATTCCACTAGTTTCTACAGTTACTTTGGCCTGGTATAAGTAAGGAGATTCTATAGACCATAATTTAGCATTTTTAATAGGTATATTATAATTAACTAGTTTTTTACCGGGAACAAGCCATATGTTTTCTGTTTTTTTGACAACACGATTGTTGTCCTTAGTTATGATTTCTAGCTGTAATTTTACTTGTTCATTACTAGTAATAGTATTTTCTAATTCAATTGAAAATGAAGCGGTATTGTTTTGGATGTTTGGTTGTATGAAAACATCTTGCAATCCAACTTTACCTTTAGAATTAATAGAAACAGATTGCCAAATTCCTCCCGTAATAGCTCCTCTCCACATAGGAACTTCTTGACGTCCTAATCCATCGATATATTTGTTTGTCAAAATGATTGGACTTACAACTCTTGCGATAAGCGTGTTTTCTTTTCCTATCTTAATAAGTTTGTCAATTCGAAATGAAAAAGGAGTATATCCACCTTCATGAAAACCCACAACCTGATCATTGATCCATATTTCAGTTTTGTAATTTGAGGCTTCAAAATTTAATTCTATGATTCGATTCTCCCAGTTTTCAGGAATATCAAATGTAGTTTTGTAGATTCCAACACCTTCATAATTTTTTTCTATTTCTTCCCAACAACTCGGGATTTGAATTTTTTTAACAGACTTATGTTTGTCAAAGTTTTCACTAAGAATCCATTTATTCTTGACGCCTTCATCTAAATCATCAAAAATTATCTCCCAATCACCATTTAGTGATATAGAAGCCACATCTGACTTGTTTTGCCCAAAAGTTGTAGTCTGACAGAATAAAACAAGACTTAAAAATAGCGATTTGAATAAGATGGATTGTCTCTCCTTAAAAATGTTCGTTGGAGTCATAATTTTCATGGGTGAATTCAATTAAAGTTATAAATAGTTGGACAAATATCAAAACAAATTTTAGTTACTAAAGTGTTTCAACTATCCTTCAGTACTCATTAATTATCCGAATGGATTTCATGAAACACGGATCTATAGTTTTGAATTGTTAATTTCTGAAACATATAGGGTAATGGTTACCGGTGGTTGAAGTTAAGGAAAATATAATTTTACAATAGACATTCTAATTATATTTAGAAGTTAGATTTTTAAACTAAACCATTAACTACAATGAAATTTAAAACCCAACTAAAATTTTTTGTTGTTGCATTGATTCTAGTCGTCAGCTGTAAGGAAAATAGTTCCTTTAGCGAAAACCGACCTTTGGATTTTCAAGTAGCACCAACTCAATTATCCTACAACCCTATTTCGGGGATTAGAGAATACAAAAGTTCAGAATCAGGATTGCCAAGTGTCTCATCTGAAGGACTGCCAGTTTATTATGAGATAAAAGGTGGAAGAAAATCCGATGGGACTATTTTAAATGAAGACTATTTGAACGATGTTTCTATTGAAAATCCTGAAGAGGGGGTTGTTGAAGTGTTGGTGGAAGTGCCTGATGGAGAAGATTATTTTTATGAGAAAAAATATATAAATTCTGAAAGAGCTGGAATTATTTCTATAGCAGACAATAATATTTTTGGTCTCGGCGATTATTATTTTGATATAGATGCCTATACTTTTGTCAATGGTAATAAGATGATTACTTCCTTTAGAGACGCTTTTCATTTGAAAGTAGGTCCAGAATTGGCCGCGAATTTAATCTATATTCCTTTTGGACAGAATCTAATTGTAGGATCCGGCGTCGGGACTACGGAGCCTACTTTAATTGATGCTAATCCTAATGTGCGTTATGAGTTGGCCTCTGATGAAGATAAATTAACAATAGATAGTGCTACAGGCGTAATACAGGTGAAAGAGGGGTATACGGTGACGGAACCAGAAGAAATATACCCTGATGTCTCTGTCATAAGTAATGTTTCTGAAGAGGTTGTTACTTTTGGGGATGGCTTTTTTAAAATTGTTATTTCTAATGAGCCCTATCCAATAGAGAAAGCAGTGTTTAATTTTTTCTATCCTACCATGGCAAGTAATAATGCTGCGAATGGGGTGCGATGGTATGTTACCAATTCAGCTGCTCTGCCTGATTGGAAAATTTGGCAAAGGAACAATCCTCCTGCCATTGCTGCTGGTGAAAGACCTATGGAGGTTACTGAGAACAAGTCCATAGTGATGAGGAACTCTTGGGGTCCAAGTGTGGCTCATGAAAATTGGGTGGTAATGAATGAACAAGATTTAAATCCTTATAAATTAGGCTTTGATATTACGGCTACCTATTGGATTAATTATAAATGGATATCCTATTTAGAATCGGGACAGACTCCTGTCGAGATTGAGGTTTATATAACGGATGATTTTTCTGGTGATGTAGGAACCACTACTTGGATAAAAGTAAATGAGGATATTCGATCGTTTATAAATAATGAAGGAGATGGATTTATGGGAACACCATATCCAGGAGATCAGACTGGGCCAGATCCTGAAATGAGAAAAGATCCTACCAAAAATGCTTATGAAGCTTGGGTAAAAAGTGAATTGGACCTTGAGCCATATAAAGAGTGGGAGAATTTTACCCTGGCATTTAAGTATATCAGCAATTTTACTGGAACAGTGACTGGACCTACAGGAAGCGCAAGTGATACTTGGATATCAGATGTCAACTATAAAGCGGTAGAAAAATAAGAATTAATAGAAGATATAAATTATGAAATTATATATATACAGTTCAATATTGTTTTTGTTGCTTAGCTTTTCGGGGTATGCACAAAATACGATTACAGGAACCATAAAAGATGATGAAAATTATCCATTGCCTGGAGTTTCTGTTGTCATTAAGGGAATGACAAAAGGTACGGTAAGTGATTTTGACGGAAATTACATGTTGGAGGTGCCTCAAGGAGTTACAAGTTTGGTTTTTTCAATGATGGGAATGAAAGATCTTGAAGCATCTATCGAAGGAAAAACGGTGGTGAATGTTGTAATGAAATCTAATGTTTCGGCCTTAGATGAAGTCGTTGTAGTAGGTTATGGAACGGCTCTTAAAAAGGATTTAACGGGAGCGATTGCTTCGGTAAAAACAGAAGACTTAGATATCTCACCGGTGGCTAATTTTGATCAAGCACTTGCAGGAAGAGTTGCTGGGGTTCAGTTGTCTTCTATTGAAGGGACTCCAGGAGCTGGTTTGAACATCACCATTAGAGGAGGAAATTCAATTACAGGCAATAACTCTCCCTTATATGTGGTAGACGGAATTCCCCTTGAAGATTTTGATCCAGCAAGTATCAATACAAGTGATATCAACAGTTTTGATATTTTAAAAGATGCTTCGGCAACCGCTATTTATGGTTCTAGAGGAGCAAATGGTGTAATCGTAATTACAACCAAAAAAGGAAGAACAGATGGTAAATCAGAAATTACGATTGGAGCGGAATATGGAGTACAACATATTCAATCTAGGTTGCCTGTTTTGTCTCCATATGATTATGTGAAATATTTAGAGCACCAAGCTTTAGCTGTTGGGAATTGGAATTATGAGACTCCAGCTATGAGTCAATTTTTAGCAAGATGGGTAGATCCAGAATTGTATAGAGATGTAGAAGGAAACGATTGGCAAGATAGGATTTTCCAAACCGGAGAATATCAAAGATACCGTTTGTCTTTTAGCGGAGGGAATGAAACGACTTCTTTCTATTATTCAGGAGAGTATTTAGATCAGAAAGGAACTTTGATTGAAACAGGGTTTAAAAAAGTAAACAATAATTTAAGAGTGACCCATAAATTATCATCAAATACGACTCTAAATGGACAGTTGCAATTTTCTAATTCTGATAGATATGGACCACAATTAAGAATCAATAGAGGAGCAAGTGTTATTCAAGATGCGATTAGATTTAGGCCTGTTGATCCTATAAATGATGATGGACTAGGGGAAGGTGGATTTGATCCTACAGATCCAAATCAGAATGGAATGTTCCCACCTGTGAAAAACTTGGAGAATATTGAAAGAGATAACAACCAGAACGTAATTAGAGGAATTGCTTCATTACGTCATAAATTCAATTCGAATTTGACATTGAATCTAAGGGGGAATTATCAACTGGATATGAGAAAAACAGCAACTTTTTATGGAAAAGAAACAGTTGTGGGCTCTAGATCAAATGAGGGGATTAGTGGAAATATCAATCAGGCGCAATACAATGTTTTGTCAACATCTAATACTTTGGTCTATGACAAAAGTGTAAAACAACACAAGTATTCTGTATTAGGAGGTATTGAGTTTTCTGAAAGATCAAATGAGACATCCTGGTTACAAAATAGTAATATAGTAGATGATTCCTTTGGCATAAATAATTTGAGTTTAGCAAAAACTCCAAAATTAGCGAGAACATCTGCATCAAGAAATTCAATGCTGTCTTATTTCGGTAGGATAAATTACAACTATAAATGGAGGTATTTATTCACGGTGAATTTTAGAGCTGATGGTTCTTCAAAGTTTAACAAGGAAAATCGATGGGGGTATTTTCCATCGGTATCAGGAGCATGGAAAATTGCAGAAGAAGCTTTTATGAATGATGTAGATTTTGTGTCTAATTTAAAAGTAAGAGCAGGTTGGGGAATTACAGGAAACAACAGAATTGGAGATTTTGCAGCCTATAGCACCGTATCTAGTAATCAATGGTCTGGTTATGCTTTGGGAGCATTACAAGAGTATGAACCAGGAACAGTTCAAAACAACCTTGGAGTACCTGATCTAACATGGGAAACAACCGTTCAAACCAATATAGGATTGGATTTTGGTTTTATGGATAACCGAATTGACGCAACGATAGATGCCTATCAAAAAAATACAACGGACTTATTGCTGAATGCGAATATGGCTCCGAGTATTGGGTTTGATAAAGTGCAACAAAATATAGGAGAAGTTACGAACAAAGGATTGGAGATAACGTTGAATACTAAGAATATTCAAAGCGAAAATTTTAGTTGGAATTCTTCTTTTAATATTTCTTTCAATAAAAATGAAACAGTGAAGTTAAATGACGGTCAAGAGGCCATTTATACCAATGCGGAATACAATTATACACATGATGAGTTTCACTATATCACCAAGGTTGGTCAACCTGTGGGGATGATGTATGGTTTGCAGTCCGATGGAGTATATCAAAATGATGATTTTATTTGGTCAAATGACAACCAGAGTTTTACGTTAAAAGAAGGCGTGCCAACCAATGGTAGAGATGTTGTAGCTCCAGGTGCTACAAAATTTATCGATCAAAATGGAGATGGTCTTGTGAATTCTGAAGATAGAATAATCATTGGGAATCCGAACCCTAAACATTTTGGAGGTTTTGTCAATAATTTTAAATACAAAGGTTTTGATTTGCAAATTCTATTAGAATGGGCTGCTGGATTTGATGTGTTTAATGCCAATAGAGCTGTGATGGGGAATCCATGGTCAACGCAAAAGTTTAGTGGCTTGCAAGAGATCGCAAATGCCTGGACACCAACAAATACTGAAACAGATGTTCCGGCTGCAAGCTACGGTACCGTTTTAGGAGCAGCTCCACAGGGTAATCAAGTAAGTGACAGGTATATTGAAGATGGATCGTATTTAAGATTAAAAACGGTTGTCTTGGGTTATTCAGTTCCTAAATATTTTTGTGATAAAATGAGTGTGGCAAGTTTGCGTTTCAATCTATCAGCACAAAACTTAGTAACATAGACTAACTATTCTGGTTATGATCCAGACGTGTCAGTTGGTAGGTATGGTGCATTGACTCCAAATTTAGATTATTCAGCCTACCCGAAAAGTGTTTCTATCGTATGGGGAGCGGTTGTAAAGTTTTAAAATTATAAAAGCATATAATATGAAATTAGAGGAAATAAATAAAATTAAAAAGATGAGATCTAAGTTGCTTTTAACCGTTTTGATGATTGGAATGTCAATCGTAACAAGTTGTTCTGATGCGCTAGATGTTACTCCAGAATCAATTTGGAAGATAGAAGATTTTTATAAAACAACGAGTCAATTAGAATTGGCTTTGAATGGAGCCTATGGTTTATTAGCGACCGATGATGTGTATGGAAGGTCTTTTATGTATATGGATTATGGTACAGATGAAGGATACTATACAGTCACGTGGAATGAGGCTTATGCGATTCCATTGTACCGTCATACGACGAATGATGAATATGTAAAAAGACTATGGTTGAACTTATACTCTGTCGTAAATCAAGCAAATAATATTTTAGAAAGAGTAGATCCATCAAATTTTGAAAATGAAGAGCACATCCCATACTTAGCGGAGGCAAAGTTTTTGAGAGGTTTTTGCTATTATCAATTGCTTTCTTGGTATGGAGAGGTTCCATTGCGAACGGCTTCAACGAAACAGAGTAGTGATAACCATATGGAAGTATCTAGTGAAACGGAAATTTATGCTCAAATTATAGAGGATTTAAAGTATGCATCAGAAAATTTAAAGTTGGCAGGTGAGGTAACTCCAGGTAGAGCAAATAAGATGGCTGCTCATGGTATTTTGGCCAGAGTTTATTTAAAAATGGCTGGATATCCTTTAAAGGATAACCAGTACTATCAAAAGGCGTTGGAGGAATGTGAAACTGTTATGGCAAGTAATCATGATTTGATTCCTTCTAGTTTTGAAACAATCATTGATCCCGATTCAGGAAATGAAGTAAAGGTAACTTTAGAGAATGGGTATTCGTCACATTTTTTAAGTTATATTGAGAATAGATATGATCAAATAGAATCTATATTTGAGATTACTTTTCAAGCAAATCTTTTAAATTTAGGTGTGACTACACATGGTAAAATAGGGGTAGATAACGGATTGACATTTAGATATGGTGCTGTTGGAGCTGGCTATCCCTTGATGAACAATGCAGTTTGTGCTTCGGTAAAAATGCAAAATTTGTATGCGTTAGAAGATATAAGAAGAGCTTGGAATATTCCTGAAATTCAATATACTGATCAAGGTAAGATAATCAAAGCATGGCCTTTATCAGCGCAGTATGGTACAGGTAAATTTAGAAGATGGGAGCCAGCACCAGAGGGGACTCCTCTGAATGCAGATGGAACGGATCCTTTTGTATTACTAGAAGATGTAACCAATCCCGATAGAAACAATACCGGGATTAATTTTCCAATTCTTAGATATGCAGATGTTTTGTTAATGCATGCGGAAGCATCAAATTTTATTAATGGGCCCAATGCTGCAGCTTTAGAAAGTTTGAATCAAATTAGAGAGAGAGCTGGTTTGGAGCGATTTGAACTTTCTGACCCTGAAGTAGCGACAAAGGAATCGTTTTTTGAAGAATTGGTCGATGAACGATCAAGAGAATTATGCTATGAAGGATTGAGAAAACAAGATTTGATTAGATGGGAGTTATTGGATGATGCTTTGGAAGAAATTGATGCATTGATTAAAGGAGATCCAGCGTATACGGGAAATCCAATCCAAGTAGCCATGTTAAGAGCTTCTGATAGTTTTGATCCAGCAAAACATTTAACCTTACCATATCCTGAACAAGAGGTGAATATCAATAATAATTTAGAACAGAAACCTGCTTGGAAATAGAAATAGAAAGCAAAAAAGCCTCAATATAAAAATACAGTGCCCCCAAAAAGTTAGACACAATTTGGGGGCATTTTATGTATAGAAAAGTAAAATTTAGTATTGAGTTAAAAAAAGAATGCATGTCTTTAATCTTCTTAAAGCATCGTTCAGTTATGAGTG
>Ga0209223_10002484_pt1 | contig 18422 bp, 17 predicted proteins | sample COG_06_FD_184750 | JGI IMG/M metagenome (GOLD analysis project Ga0209223, IMG submission 184750) | Pelagic Microbial community sample from North Sea - COGITO 998_met_06 (SPAdes) (version 2) | ecosystem: Environmental > Aquatic > Marine > Neritic zone/Coastal water | place: Helgoland, sampling...
AGTATTTCACTTTGCATTGCTGCCCTATAATGTCAATGATCAATTGGCGAACAAAGAATTAATGTGTACGAGTAAAATCAAAGGTAAAGACTATTATAAAGTTGAAGTGACATTTGATAAAAACGGTGGGGGTACTGATTTTGAGGATGTCTATATCTATTGGGTGCATAAAGAGGATTTCACTATTGATTACTTGGCTTACAGCTTTTATATTAATGGCGGGGGAGTAAGGTTTAGAGAAGCCTATAATCAAAGAGAAGTCAATGGGGTTCGTTTTCAAGACTATATCAATTACACAATTGACGAGGATTACCCAGCGCAGGAGCTTGATTATGCATTTCAAACGGGAAGACTAAGAGAGATTTCAAGAATTGATCTGGATGAAATCGAAGTAGTTAGGAAATAATCACTTTAAAATCCTATTACAATAGCGCCTAATTTTTCGAATATTTTTTAGTTGAAAAGGGTGAAATTTCCATGTTGGTCAGCAGGTGGTACTTTCAAAAATAGATCTTCATGGTTAAAGTCTGGTTCAGCCACTTTCGGGTTAACTGTGTGTCTATCAATAGGACTTTCAGTGTATGGTGTAATGAATGAGATTACACTTTCTTCAGAATTGGAATCATTCAGCCATTCTATGATTAAATCATCATTCAGAATCGCCGGCATACGGTCTGTTATATCAGCGACATCTTTATTTGCCGGTGTTGTTATCATCATGAAGGAATGAACCATTTCACCTTGTTCATTTTCAAACTCATCCCATAATCCAGCGATGGCAAAAGGAGCATTGTCCTTTAAATGAAAGCGGTAGGGTACCATTCCTTTCTTAGAAAGCGTTTTCCAATCATAGAAGCCATTGGCAACAATGATGCAACGCTGACTCTTAAGGTTCTTTTTAAGACTCGCTTTTTGTAGTAAATCTTCTGAAGGCGCAAAAAGTAGTTTTTGACTTACGCTTTTGCTTTTTACAAACCCCGGATTAATACCCCAATAAAAGAAAGAAAGCCCTTCTGGGTTTTCGCTTGTGATTACGGGTAATAATTGTGTGGGGTGACAATTGAAACTTTGAGTGTAATTCTTAGGGACTTCAATATTGAAGAATTCTTCCAGAACGTCTGGGGACGCGGATGATGAGTAGTTAATTGGCATAATTAGGTTTGTGAATGTAGTATAAAAAGGGAAAAAAAACAATTTTTGACCTTTTGTAGCCTTCTGAAGGTGTTTGTATAGTTCAAAGAAATCGCCTTAAAAAAATACCGGTTGAAATTCATGCGGAATGGCACTCATTTATTTGAATATACATTCATTTAAACCTATTTTTGACGCGTAATTTGAAGAAGATCAATGGCTGAAATTGTAAGAATGCCTAAAATGAGTGACACCATGGAAGAAGGGGTGATCGCTGTTTGGCATAAAAAAGTAGGAGACACTGTAGAATCAGGTGAATTAATGGCGGAAGTTGAAACAGACAAAGCCACGATGGACTACGAATCTTATCATGACGGGACAGTGTTGTACCTCGGTGCTGAAGAAGGGAGTGCGGTAAAAGTAAACGGGATTCTTGCCATTGTTGGTGAGCCGAATGAGTCTTATACAGATTTATTGAGTGATGCGCCTGTTAGTTCTGAAGTTGAAACTGCACCTGTACCCGAAGCTGTAGAGTCAGCAACTCCAGTAGAAGCAAGCCCGGCTGTAGCAGTTGATGTTTCTTCTGTTAATGCAGAAATTGTAAGAATGCCAAAAATGAGTGATACCATGGAAGAAGGAATTATCTCTTCTTGGCATAAAAAAGTTGGTGAGACTGTTGAATCGGGTGAATTGATGGCCGAAATAGATACAGATAAAGCCACTATGGAATACGAATCTTACAACGATGGCACTGTACTTTATTTGGGGGCCGAAGCTGGTGGCGCTGTTAAAGTTGATGGCATTTTAGCTATTGTAGGTGAGGCTGGTGCTGATTATAAATTACTGTTAGAGGCCCAGAGTCAAGCCGCACCGGTTGTGGCTGAAGAAACTTCAGCAACTGAAGCTCCTGTAACCGAAACAAAGGAAACAACTACGATTGCCGCAGTTCAACCAAATGTCACGGCACCAGTTGCTAATAGCTCAAATGGAAGAATTAAGGCATCACCACTGGCTAAGAAATTAGCGTCAGAAAAAGGAATTGAATTAAGTCAAGTGCAAGGATCTGCTGATGGTGGTAGAATTGTAAAAAGAGATATAGAGAATTATGTGCCTGTGGCACAAACGGCTCAAACTAGTAGTCAGCCTGCTATTGCGCTACCTTCTTCGGTAGGAGAAGAAAGCTTTGAAGAAATTCGAGTTTCTCAAATGAGAAAAACTATCGCCAAACGTCTTGGAGAGAGTAAGTTCAGTGCACCGCACTTCTATTTGACCATGGAAATAAACATGGACAAAGCAATGGAGGCTCGTAAAAGCATGAATGAGATTTCACCTGTTAAGATTTCATTTAACGATATGGTGATCAAAGCAGCGGCTGCAGCTTTAAAACAACATCCACAGGTGAATTCATCTTGGTTAGGAGATACAATTAGAATAAATCACCATGTCCATATTGGTGTGGCAGTAGCGGTCGAGGAAGGCTTGTTGGTTCCGGTTGTTCGTTTTGCCGATAACAAGTCCTTGTCAGTTATTTCTGCTGAAGTAAAGGATTTAGGTGGGAAAGCCAAAAACAAAGAATTACAACCTGCTGACTGGGAGGGAAATACATTCACTATTTCTAACTTAGGAATGTTTGGCATTGAAGAATTCACTGCGATTATTAATTCACCAGATGCTTGTATTTTGGCTGTTGGTGGAATTAAAGAAACGGCAATCGTAAAAGATGGTCAGTTGGCCGTTGGCAACATTATGAAAGTCACACTTTCATGTGACCATAGAGTAGTCGATGGTGTGGTTGGTTCTTCCTTCTTGAAAACCTTCAAGGGACTAATGGAAGATCCAGTAAGAATTTTAGTTTAAACCTTTGTAGCATTTTCCTAGTTAACCCATTAACATGACTAAAATTAGATCAACTACGGTACTTGCCGTGAAACACAACGGTTCTGTAGCAATTGGAGCTGACGGACAAGCTACCATGGGCAATACAGTAGCTAAGAGCAATGTTAAGAAAATCCGGAAGCTTCAGGATGGTAAAGTGGTAACGGGATTTGCAGGTTCAACGGCTGACGCATTTACCCTACTTGATCGTTTTGATGAAAAGCTAAATTCTTATGGGGGTAATATGAAACGCGCCGCTATTGAATTGGCAAAGGATTGGAGAATGGACAGGTACCTCAGGAAATTAGAGGCAATGCTAATTGTCGCTGACAAAGATGATATTCTTATTTTATCTGGGACAGGAGATGTCCTAGAACCAGACAATGGTATTGCGGCAATTGGATCAGGCAGTATGTACGCACAAGCAGCCGCTCAAGCTTTGGTAACACATGCCGGTAAGTTAGACAGTGAAAAAATTGTCGAACAAAGCCTAAATATTGCTGCTGACATCTGTATTTACACCAATCATAATTTGATAATTGAGAAAATTTCTTAATTTTATTAGGACAGAACTAATTCTTTAACAATGTTTTAGAATTAATTCTGACATTGACAGTGCATAAATCGAACATGAACCAATCAATAAAGTCAATTTTAGCGTTAGTTACGCTGATTTTTATCAGCAGTTGCGTTGAAACCAATCTTCGGTACCATGAAGAATCGGAAGGGGTGCTATTGCTTGGGGCAACCGCTCATTTAGGTAATGGAGATATAATTTATAATTCTGCTGTTGGAATCAAAGACGGTTATGTTACACTCTTAGCGGATGCTGCAATAGACCGATTAGACCTTACTAAGTTCGATGTTGAAGAATTAGGTCCCGATTTTCACATCTATCCTTTTAAGAAGACGACATTAGGGAACTCAGGAATAGTCCTTGCAAGACAAGATGACAAGCATATCAATATTAGTATCAGAGATAAAGAAATGGAAAGATGCATTCAAATTGGATGCGAAGCAATGCTTTTAGTATGTAAAGGTTCTATTGAAGATTATGATAAATTCAAAGTGAACTTTGTGTACATGGGCCAAGAGAAAGTGCACGTAATGAAGCAAAGTGATTATGTAATCTCTTCTGGGGATTGAGAATTAAAAATGAGTGAAATCAATAAAAAACCACTGTTCAAAAAGGACAGTGGTTTTTTATTGAATGACTGTTTTAATTGACTTTAATACTTGTGCGCATGAAATTTTAATTTCTTCGTCAGATATTGTGAGTGGGGGAGCTAGTCTGAAACTGGTTGGGCATGAAAGAAAATAGAAGGTGATAACGCCATTTTTTAAACATTCATCAACAATTTGTTGAACCAATTCCGCATCCCCAAATTCGATCGCTAACATTAAACCTTTCCTCCGAACTTCTTTAATCGCTGGATGTAGTAGCAGTGATTCAATTAATTGCCCTTTGAATTCAACTTTACTTATAATGTCACCCTCTGTCAGTACATCTATATTAGCCGAAGCTGCAGCACAATTTATAGGGTGCCCTCCAAATGTTGTTATATGACCTAGCATAGGATCATGTGTAAGTAGCTTCATGAACTCCATGCTCGAAATGAATGCTCCTATAGGCATTCCGCCTCCCATACCTTTAGCCATTGTTAAAATGTCTGGTACCACATCGTATAGTTGAAAGGCGAACAAGCTACCTGTGCGGCCGAAACCAGTCTGAACCTCATCAAATATTAGGATCGTTCCCGTTTTCGTACATCGAGACCGCAGTGCTTTCAAATATCCTTGGTCTGGAATTCTTACACCTGCATCACCTTGAATGGGTTCAATGATTACACAAGCCGTTTTTTCGGTGATCTTTTGAAGTTCCTTTACACTATTAAAATCAATGAAGTGTACATCGGGAAGCAAAGGCCTGAACGCATTTTTTTTAACTTCATTTCCCGTCACGCTCAATGACCCATGAGTACTTCCGTGGTAAGAATTATTGCAGGAGATTATTTCAGACCTCCCTGTAATCCTTTTTGCTAGTTTTAAGGCCCCTTCATTGGCTTCAGTGCCAGAATTTACGAAGTAACAACAGTCTAATGAGTCAGGTAATTGCGCTGTTAATTTTTTTGCCAGTTCATTTTGAGGTGCTTGAATGAACTCACCATAGGCCATAACGTGCATGTATTTATCTATCTGCGATTTTATTGCCTTAACTACCCTTGGATGCCTATGGCCAATATTTGTAACTGCAATTCCTGATATTAAATCAAAATATTGCTTCCCATTAATGTCGTGAATAAACGACCCTTCAGCATGACTCACCTCGATTTTCAATGGATTTGGAGATGTCTGCGCTATTTTATGAAGGAAGGTATGCTCAGAATTCATGGTGCAAATTTAAGCATTGGGAAGGAGATCAAGAAAGTTTATAAGAGCAATCAATGATTAGAAAGATAGTATTAGTTTTGGGGTATGCTTAAAAGCCCAAAACTGGAAAGAATTGAAAGGCGAATACTACTTGCTCTTTCTATCTTTTTAGTGATAGCATTGTATCTTAATTTAGGCATTTACCCACTTATGTTAGAAGAGCCAAGAAGAGGTTTGATAGCCTTAGAGATGCTTTTTTCGAAGAATTGGCTCGTACCAACACAAAATGGTGAGCTCTATTTTAGAAAACCTCCTGTTTACAATTGGTTATTAATAATTAGTTATAAAATATTCGGTAACTATTCAGAATTTGCTATCAGGTTTTTCTCTGTTGCCTCTTTTGTTGCTATGGGCATCGTATTCTTTCGATTTTGCAAACGACATTTAAACGAAAGAATAGCGGCTTATTCTGCGCTATTTTTTATGGTTAGTGCAGATATCCTTTTTTACTTCTCTGCACTTGGAGAAATAGACCTATTTTATTCTCTGGTGACTTTAATGGTATTTATTGTGATTTATAACTTCGGTGAAAAAAGGCAGTATTACACTTTGTTCCTTTTAGCTTATTTTTTCACTGCAGTTGGCTTTTTGACTAAGGGAATTCCATCTATTCCCTTTTTAGGCATCTCTTTGCTGGTGTATTTCATTTACAAAAAAGACTTCAAGAAACTCTTTTCACCAGCTCACTTATTAGGAGGGGCATTCTTTATTTTACTTGTTGGGGGTTATTTCTGGGGCTACAGCTTGTACGAAGACCCGTCTGGTTGGTGGTCTACTTTGGCTACTGAGTCATCAGATAGGACGACAAAAACTGGAGTTCTAGGCCTGTTAGAGCACATGGTGATGTTTCCGATTAATACCCTGAAAAACATACTGCCGGTAAGCTTCTTTCTCCCTCTTTTATTTTATAAAGACTTTTATAAAACCATTAAAAAGGATCGGTTTGTTCTTTTCATGGCTTTAGTTTTTGTCGCAAATATTTTAATCTATTGGATTTCAACAGGCGCAAGATCCAGGTATGTATATGCTTTATATCCATTTTTGATAGGCGTAATTGCTTATGTGCTGTATAATTCTGACTTAAAATGGAGGGAGAAATTAATTAAAACTATCGCCATCATTGTTGCTTCAATCACAATTATATCCAATGCCGCTTTATACTTTATTCCTGACTTCGAAATCATAGAACTACTTTTGGTCAAGTCTATTGTGCTTACAATTTGCTCGGCTATATTTCTTGCAATAATCATCAAATCCCCAAAATATCGACTTGCCATGATCATAGCATGCTTTGTTATTCTACGTTTTGATTTTTCTCTAATAATGCCGGTAAGTAGGGCGGAAACATCAAGGGCAGCAGATGACATGTCTATTGGAATTGAAATCAGTGCTTTGTCAATGAATGAAAGACTAGCTCTTTATGATGACACTCAAATTTCAAGAACTACTATCTTTTATATTGAAGGAAATAGGGAAGAGGTATTAAAAAGGGAGACTGTTTTACCAAAAGGAAGTTACTGGATTTGTTCTCCGGAGGATACGGTAGGGAGAGGTGTTACTGTCGATTGGTCTTTTAAATATAGAGATTCAGACGTACTCCTCGTACACTAAAAAAGCCCCGCATAGCAGGGCTCCTTAATATAGATTTTGATCTTCTTACTTTCTTGCAATTGCCGCTTTTGCAGCTTTAACGATGTTTTCTGACTTAATACCATATTTCTCCATGAGCTGAGCAGGTGTACCGCTTTCACCAAATGAATCGTTAACTGCAACCATCTCTAAAGGTGCTGGTTTGTGTAAGGCCAATGTTTGAGCAATACTGTCTCCAAGTCCTCCATTCATTTGATGCTCTTCTGCACTTACGGCACAGCCTGTTCTACTGACTGATTCAAGTATAGCTGCAACGTCCAATGGCTTGATAGTATGAATATTAATTACTTCAGCATTAATGCCTTCAGCATCCAGTACCGCTTCAGCTTCAATGGCTTCCCAGACTAAATGTCCAGTTGCGAATATTGTGACATCAGCTCCTTTAATCATTTTGATTGCCTTGCCAATTTCAAATTTTTGATCAGCAGGAGTGAAGATAGGCACAGCAGGCCTACCAAACCTCAAATAAACGGGTCCTTCGTGGTCTGCAATAGCGATAGTTGCTGCCTTAGTCTGATTATAATCACATGGATTAATAACCGTCATGTTAGGCAACATTTTCATCATACCAATGTCTTCAAGAATCTGATGCGTAGCACCATCTTCACCAAGAGTCAAACCAGCATGTGAAGCACATATTTTCACGTTCTTTTCTGAATATGCCACGGATTGTCTAATCTGATCATACACCCTTCCTGTTGAGAAATTTGCAAACGTACCCGTGAATGGAATTTTACCTCCGATGGTCATGCCTGCTGCTAGTCCAATCATATTGGCCTCAGCAATTCCTACTTGAAAAAATCTTTCTGGGAACTCCTTTTTGAAGTCTCCCATTTTCAAAGAACCAATGAGGTCAGCACATAGGCCTACTACATTCTCGTTCGTTCTTCCTAATTCTAAAAGACCTGCTCCAAAGCCTGATCTAGTATCCTTTTTTTCTGTATAAGTTAACTTAGTCATGGTGCTTTGATTAATAGTCTCCTAAAGTTTCTTCCAATTGCGATAATGCGTCAGCTAATTGCTCATCATTTGGAGCAATTCCATGCCATTTATGTGTCCCAACCATAAAATCGATTCCGTAACCCATTTCTGTATGCATTAGGTTAACAATTGGTTTACCTTTTCCTGAAAGGGATTTCGCAAGCTTCAAACCTTTGATTATTTCTTTCATGTCATTGCCTTCAGTCTCGATGACTTCCCAGCCAAAAGCAACCCATTTCGCTTTAAGGTCCTTTAAAGACATTACCTCGTCAGTAGGTCCATCTATTTGCTGACCATTAAAATCAACTGTTGCAATCACATTGTCAACATTACAATGCGCACCATACATAGCTGCTTCCCACACTTGTCCTTCATTGAGCTCACCATCTCCCATCAAGACATAAACTGTGCTGTCGTCATTGTTTAATTTTTTTGTTTGGGCTGCTCCAATTGCTACTGAAAGGCCTTGACCTAATGATCCTGAAGCAATTCTAATGCCTGGAAGTCCCTCTTCAGTAGCTGGGTGACCCTGAAGTCTTGTGTTCAATTTTCTAAACGTAGCCAATTCAGCAACATCAAAATAACCGCTTCTCGCTAGTATACTGTACCATAAGGGGGAAATGTGGCCATTAGATAAGAAGAACAAATCTTCACCAATAGCATCTGGAGAAAAAGATTTGTTGTGTTTCATCACATGGAAATACAAAGCAGTCAGAAAATCTGTACATCCAAGCGACCCGCCAGGGTGACCTGAATTTACCGCATGCACCATTCTGACAATATCTCGCCTTACTTGAGATGCAGTTCTCTCGAGTTCATTAATATTCGGTTCGTTCACTCTATTGTTGATTTGGTTGAAATTTAGTTCAAGATTTGGGCAGTGTGATCAGCCGTTTTTACTTTGCTGATAATCTCCTCAATGATCCCTTCTTCGTTGATGACAAAGGTAGTTCTTATTGTGCCCATATACTTCCTGCCGAAGAGAGTTTTTTCTTTCCAAGTTCCAAATTGCTCATGGATCTTAACATCAGTATCTGCAATTAAAGGAAAAGGCAAATCATATTTTTTTATGAAGTTTTTATGTTTCCTTTCAGAATCACTACTGATACCCACGACTTCATAGCCATTCTTCAGCATGTGGTCGTAATTATCTCTCAAGTTGCAAGATTGTGCTGTACAACCAGGGGTGTTGTCCTTCGGATAAAAATATAGCACTAATTTTTTACCTGAGAAGTCTCCTAACTTTATTGACTCTCCGTCTTGATTGACTCCTTCGAAATCGGGAGCGTTGTCTCCAATTTTTAATGACATAAGTGTATTATAGTTTCAACATTAAATTTGACTCGTTTCCTGCATTATCCAAAACTTTAAGAGAGAAGTTTCCTTTTAAGTTTGTCTTTTTATCTAGCCGTTCTGACCAAATTAAATTCCGTTTACTATCATAATTCATGAGTAACCATTCACCATTTAATTCTGCACGAAACTCTTTAATGCCGGATTCCTTGTCTTGAATCCTAAAACTAATTCGTGTACCACTTCTAGAGAGTTCTTTGATAGTGGGGGGCACCTCATCTTTCATGAGTGTGTATTTCCCTGGGCCTGTCACTGAAAACTTGATTTTCCCTTCATCCCAAACTCCTCCAATGAATGAAGGGTTTTTACCACTGTTAATGGCAAAAATATGATGTTGTTCTAAAGAGTCATATTCTAGAATTGGATTAATTTCAACCCCAAAGCTACTTTTGACTGGCTGGTTTTGGTTCTGCAATTCCAATATTTCAATCTCATCTTTAACGTAATGATTGGCTTGAATATAGGTTGTGTCAAAAAGACTCTTATTACTGAATGTTAAGGCGTATGTCTTGTTGTCGTAACTGTGCGAGCTATTTGATGGTACCATTGTGTTGAACATAATATCCATTGAATGATTGCCTATACTTACAGAGTCCGGCAGGCCCTTTCTTAAATCCCATAGATAAATGTGATGGTTTTGGTTAGAATAAGTAGGGCCCAAAACTCTCGAATTATCCTTGGTATAAATGGTAATGTTTTCCAAATCAGAATCTTCAACCTCTCGGGTCAAGATAAGGGTATTGTCTTGAACTGAATAAACTTTTGGCGGAGATATGATTGTGTTTATTCTATCATTTATGGCTTCCCCCTTGATATTGAAATTGATCTTCCTCTCATTTTCATAGGTGTCAATCATCTGAATACCAATGTGGTTTTGAGAATTTTCTTGAATACTTAAAAAGCCTTGGTCTTTATTGTCATAAAACTTCAAGGTGTTCCCATCATCGGTATAAAGCTTATTGTACCTGCGATTAGTCTTTTTCTGCGCTTGATAATTAGTGTGAACTAAAATTTGTTTCTGTGAAGCAAAACTCACATTATCGATCTCTTGCTTAAAAATCACATCATCGTTATTGAACATGTATACAGTGGGGATGCCGTTTCTATTTGTGGCGCCATTTAGCTTGTCGTGCGCCCAGACTTCGACTCCTATTTTTCCAAATGCACGAATAGTATCGTTAACAATAAATCCGTTCCCTTGCTGTGTTAGTTTGAATTCAAATCTGCCGAATTGGCCATTAATTCTTGAATCCATGTCCATGGTTTTAAGTGCAATGCGCAATGGAATGGGAGCGATTTCATCTCTGATTTGCTCAAAACCAAATTTTAAAGGATCCAGGACCTCTTGTTTACTATTTCTGATTTCAAAATGTAAATGGGGTCCGGAAGAAGAACCAGAATTGCCCGATAGCCCAATGATTTCTCCTTGCTTTATTTTGAATTCATTTTTTTGTGGAAAGTAATCGGCTACGAAAGATTCATCTTGGTATTGCCTTTTCAGCATGTACGATGCCAAGACGGGGTTGAATTTCTGGAGGTGTGCATATACTGTGGATGTTCCATTAGGATGCTTTATATAAATACTATTACCATAACCACCTCGAGCAACCCTGATCCTGCTAACATAACCATTGGCGGCTGCATATACTTTTAATCCTTGTTTCCCATTGGTCTTTATGTCTAACCCAGCATGAAAATGAGTGGCACGCAATTCTCCCATTGTACCTGAAAGGAAATTTACCTTATCCGGTTGAATGGGGAAAGTGAAGTAGTCTTTAGCTACACCTTCATATTGACCAAAGACTTCCTTTTGGCCTATAAATAGCAGCACAAAACCCGCAATAAGTAGTTTACTTAATCTCAACCTCCAACATTTTTTTATCTTCAACATACGCCTCTAGTTTGTTGCCGATGGCAACTTCTCCAACACCCGCGGGTGTCCCTGTAAATATGATATCTCCTTTTTTCAGCGTGAAAAATTTTGAAACATATTCTATGATGTCGTCAAAATCAAAAAGCATTAAACCTGAATTGCCAGTTTGACGAGTTTCTCCGTCAAGATCTAATTTGAAATTGACATCTTTTAAATCCTTGAAATCCCCTTTGTCAATAAATTTTGAAATAGGAGCTGAGCCATTAAAACCTTTTGCAATCTCCCATGGCAATCCCTTCTCTTTACATCGCTGCTGCAAATCTCTTGCCGTAAAATCAATCCCGATACCGATTTCACTATAATAATTCGAAGCAAATTGCTTTTCGACATACTTCCCTTCCCTGTTTATCTTAAGCAATAACTCTACCTCGTAATGAATATTGTTTGAGAATTCTGGATAGTAGAACGGGTCATTGTTCCGAAGTATGGCTGTGTCAGGCTTTAAAAAAATTACAGGCTCTGTTGGTCTCTCATTGTTAAGTTCTTCAATGTGAGCGGCGTAATTCCTTCCGATAGCTATTATTTTCATAAGACAATATTACGTGTATGTCAACTAAAAAAATGTTAATGTAAAATTAAAACTCTGTATAGATTTGACAAGACTTATTTTATTGTTGAATTTTGATTTTTGAAATTTCTACTATGAAGCACCAACCACTAATACTTCTGACTTTTATATTTCTTTTTGCGGCATGCACAACCGTGCCACTTACAAATAGAAGACAAGTAACGGGAGTTTACAGTTCAGAAGATATAATTCAGATGAGTTCAGCAGCTTATAAGCAAGTAATGGATTCTGTGCCACTTTCAAGTAATGAAGCTGAAGTAGCTCAAATAAAGAGGGTAGGTACCAAGATTAAAGCAGCAGTTGAACAATACCTAAATAACTAAGGGTTTGCCAATCAGTTGGCTGGATTTGATTGGGAGTTTAACCTAATCGATAATGATACGACGGTCAATGCATGGGCAATGCCAGGAGGAAAAGTGGCATTTTATTCTGGAATCTTACCTGTTTGTAAAGATGATTTAGGTATAGCAGTAGTGATGGGACATGAGGTAGCGCATGCGATTGCCAAACATGGCCAAGAACGTATGAGCCAAATGGCGCTTCAACAGTATGGAATGGCAGTAGGTGGAGCAGCAATTGGTGAAGATCCTTCATTAGGCGTAAAAATAGTTTTTCAGGGAATTGGTTTAGGTACGAATTTAGGCATGCTCGCTTACTCTAGAACGCATGAGTCGGAAGCAGATGAATTAGGATTGACATTTATGGCAATTGCCGGTTATGACCCTCGGGAAGCACCAATTTTTTTGGGGAGAATGTCATCTGGAGGAGGAACACAGCCACCTGAGTTTTTGTCAACTCATCCATCACATGAAACTAGAATTAGCCGATTAAATCAGGCAATGCCGAAAGCTTTGACTTTTTATAAAGAAAATAATTAATTGATCGATAATTCTTCTTCTATTTGCTAGATTGGTTTTTATAAGTTAACCCAATATGTCAAGATCCCCCGTAGTCCTTACCTGTACGAAATGTAATGTCGATGATTATAAATTTTGGGGCAAGGAGTATACTGGAGTAGAAATGGTTAACTGCCAGAAATGCTCTCTGAAATTTGTTAGTCCAAGGCAATCTGCTGAAGCGATAGAAGATGTTTATGGTGATCATTATTGGGCGCGTTTAAAACACGGCCCCAAGGATGTTAAGTTGAATAAGAATCATATGAATTATGATTTGTTAAGCTTAATTAAAGTTCTCGAATATTCAGAGCATGCCTCACCCAAAATCTTAGATATAGGAGTAGGGCAAGGCGGATTTCTTAAAGGTGCTAAGATGATGGGATTTGATGATTTGACTGGAAACGACATCAACGATGCGCGAATTAAGGAGTTAAACAGGTTTGATATCAAATTAATTGTAGGAGACATTACCCGTACAGATGTGGGCACTTATGATATTATCAATGCGCAACACGTTCTAGAACATGTTCTTGATCCATTTACTTTTCTAAAAGCGATTAAAGGGGCCTTAAATAAAGGTGGTGTTGCACATATCGCAGTGCCAAATGAGGGAGGAATGGTGGCTAGTTGGAAGTCTATTTTGAGTAAACTTGGTATTAAGAGTAAACCATTTAAACATCTTTCTCCATGGCATCATCTGTTTTTTTATAACCGTAAATCCTTACGATTTGTATTAGAGGAAGCTGGTTTTGATGTGCTTTATCTAGGGACAAGAAATAATATTAAAGAGAAAGGTGCATTGTATGAGTTTATTCATAAGCTCTTAGATAAGCTTCAATGGAACACTCATTTGGAAGTTGTTGTCAAGTCAAAAGACTAATTAGCCACCCATACTGAAGTTCTTGAGCTTGATCTGCGTCAGTTTTCGTTTTGTGTCTAAGGGGAAATCTCCTTTCATCATCCAATCATAATAACCTCTTTCGTTATTCAGAACATCACTTACCGCTTTGCCTTTGTGCTTGCCAAAGTTGAAAACCTCAATGCCTTTGTCATTGAAAACGAACCTTCCCGCTAAGTCTACCATATTAGAAGCGACTAATTCGTGAATGGCTGCCATATCATTTTCAACTTTTCCGATTTTGTTACCAGAGAGGTCAGTAACATCTTGCCCATTATAGCGCTCAATTTGAGCCTTGAATACTTCCAATGTAGCCTCAGTATCGGCCATTGCACCATGTGCTCCAACTAATTCTTTGTCGCAATAAAATTTATAAGCAGAGGTGAGGTTTCTTTTCTCCATCATGAAGAATATCTTTTGAGCATCCACCAGTTTTCTTTGGCTGATGTCAAAATCTATATCAACCCTTAAAAATTCTTCAACCAAAAGCGGAACATCAAACCGGACAATATTAAAACCTGCCAAATCGGATCCTTCCAAGAACTTAGCGATGTTTTTAGCTAATTCTCTAAATGTCGGTGCCTCCTTAACTGTCTCATCCCTAATTCCATGAATCATGGCTGATTCTTCAGGAATAGGTATCGTTGGGTTAACCAGGTGTTTCTCTTTGATTGTCTCACCATTGGGTAAAATCTTAATCATAGCCAACTCAACAATTCTGTCTTTGGCAATATTTATTCCGGTCGTTTCTAAATCAAAAAAAGTAAGCGGATTCCTTAGATTAAGGTTCATTTGTCTCTATTTAGCTTTTAGATAGCTGTTATTATTGAAGTATCTGTCCTTTTAATGCTTTGAAGTCAAGACCACCAAAATTTCCTGAACTCATAAGTATTAAGTTCTTATTCTTCCAATCCTTATTATACAGGTGTTGCTCTAATTTTGATTTATCATTGAAAAGCAAGATGTCATTTCTTTTAAATGCTTCCCTTAAATCATTCTCAGTCAATTGATCTAGGCCTTTTTTGGTAGCAGCTTTTGGGTCTATGTATATGATGGCTTCGTCGGAGTTGTTGAAAGTACCTTCATACTGGTCTATGAAATCTTTGTTAAGACTACTGAAAGTATGAAGTTCTAAACAAGACACTAAAAATCGATTTGGGAATTGATCTTTAATTGCCAGTGTTGTCGCCAATAATTTAGAAGGAGCATGAGCAAAATCACTATATATAATGGAATCATTGTTTTCACCTACAATCTCCATTCTCTTGGCAGCACCTTTGAAAGTTTTAATATGTGTATAAAAACGTTCGTCAGTAATTCCGATACGTTTTAAGATTGCTTTTGCGCAGCTTAAGTTCTGCATGTTATGGTAACCAAATATCTCTATAGCTACATCACCTGCATCAGTGATTAAGGTCGTTTTGCCATCTTTGACAACATGCTCATGTGCTTTGTAAGGTAAGTTAGTCACGTCAGCCCTGTCTTTCTCTGAGATGATCATAGATGCTAAGTTGTCTTCTTCACAATAGACGAGTGAACCAGCCTTTGGAGTAGCATCAGCAAATTGCTCAAAAAGTCTTACATAGTCATCAAGGGTAGGATAGACATTGAAGTGGTCCCAGGAAATCCCACTAATTGACCCTATATGATGATGATAATTTAAAAACTTTGGCCTGCCATCAGTAGTTGATGTAGTGTATTCATCGCCCTCAATAATTATAATAGGGGCGTCAGAAAGTTTCACCATGTTATCGAAGCCATCAAGTTGTGCACCAACCATATAGTCAAAATCCCTTCCCATACTTTTCAAAACATGCATTACTATTGCAGTAATACTCGTTTTCCCATGACTTCCGGCTATAACTATGCGTTGCTTGTTCTTAGAACATTCATAGATGTATTCTGGGTAAGAATAAATCTTGATGTTCAGTCCTTTCGCTTTGCTTAATTCAGGGTTGTCTTCTTTGGCGTGCATTCCAAGAATCACCAAATCTATATCATCGTTGATAAGATTGGGATTCCATCCTTCCTGAGAAGGCAATAGCCCATTTCTTTCAAGATTAGACTTAGAAGGTTCGTAAAAGTGGTCATCTGAACCTGTGACTTGGTGCCCAGCTTGCTTTAAGCTAATGGCCAGACTATGCATTATGCTGCCTCCTGAGGCAATAAGATGTATTCGCTGAGTTTGCGACATATGGCTACGGTTAGTATTTCAAAAGTAAGATAAAAACAACCAGTGACAAATTAGTTATTGAATCTTTAAATTGTTGAAAATAAAGAAAGTGGAAAACGATGTGGATAACTATTTGAGACTGTTGGCAAAGTCCCTTTTTAGTGGGGAAAACTAAATGATAAAAAAATGTGAACATCAGATTCTTGTATTACAATGCAAGCTACATTTGTATAGATGGAAAAGGGTAAAACAGCAGTATCAAGACTCGGCTATAAGTCTAAGAACTCTTTGGCAAACGAGTTGAATCAGCTGGGAAAACTTCCTCCGCAAGCGACAGATCTCGAAGAGGCCGTTCTAGGTGCCTTAATGTTAGAAAAGGATGCACTTACTAATGTAATTGATATTCTACGGCCAGAATCTTTTTATAAGGACACTCACAAAGAGATTTATCAAGGTATTTATGATCTTTTCCAGAATTCTGAGCCTATAGACATCCTTACAGTTACTAGCCAGCTTAGGAAAACTGGCAAACTGGAATTTGTAGGTGGTCCTTATTATATAACCCAATTAACAAATCGTGTTAGTTCTGCAGCGAACATTGAATACCATTCAAGGATAATAGTAGAGCAGTCAATTAAAAGAGAACTGATCAGAATAGCATCTGAGATTCAGAAAGAATCTTATGAAGATACTACTGACGTTTTTCAACTGCTCGATAAAATGGAGCAATCTCTTTTCGAAGTTTCGGAGGCCAATATTCGTAAAGAGTATGATAATATGAAGAACCTGATGCCTCAGGCATTGGAAGAAATAGAAGCAAGAAGAAATCATAAAGAAGGATTAACGGGCGTCCCAAGTGGATTTACCGCGTTAGATAGAGTTACTTCTGGTTGGCAAAAATCTGATTTAGTAATCATTGCGGCAAGGCCAGGTATGGGTAAAACAGCATTCGTTGTCTCTGCCTTGAGGAATGCTGCGGTAGACCATGAAAAACCAGTGGCCATCTTCTCATTAGAGATGTCTTCTATTCAGCTTGTGAATAGATTGATTTCTGGAGAGGCTGAATTGGAAAGTGAAAAAATTAAAAAAGGCAATCTTGCAGGACATGAGTGGGCACAACTCACTGACAAGACGGCCAGACTATCAAAAGCCCCCATTTTTATTGATGATACCCCCGCGCTTTCTATACTTGAGTTAAGAGCCAAATGTAGAAGGTTGAAACAGCAGCATGACATACAGCTGGTGGTAGTAGATTACCTCCAGTTGATGTCAGGCGATTCATCTAAGAGTGGTGGAGGCGGAGGAAATAGAGAGCAGGAAATTGCAGCTATTTCTAGAGCGCTAAAAAATATTGCCAAAGAATTAAGTGTCCCTGTCATCGCCTTGTCTCAATTGAGTAGAGCGGTAGAAACTCGAGGTGGAGATAAACGACCACAACTTTCCGATTTGAGAGAATCAGGGTCAATTGAGCAGGATGCAGATATGGTAATGTTCCTTTATCGTCCTGAATATTATGGAATCACACAAGATGAGAATGGGATGCCAACCCAAGGTATTGGTGAAGTGATTATCGCCAAACACCGAAATGGTTCATTAGATAATGTCCAACTTAAATTTGTTGGTAAGTATACTAAATTCTCGGATTTGGATTCCTTCGGTGGAGGTGCAACAACTTATGGTAGCTCATTTCCAGGAGAAGGTGCTAGTAATTTTGAGGATGGAAGCACAGTAACATTCAAATCAAAGGCAAATAATCCTAATTCAGATATCAACATTCCACCTAGTGACGGCAATTCTCCGTTCTAGATAAATCTACTTTTATGAAGGCATTGTTGTTGACATCAGATGTTAATCTTGAATTGTCAGAAATCCAAAAACCAATTCCTGAAAACGACCAAGTTTTAGTTAAACTAAAAGCTGCAGCGCTGAATAAACGTGACGACTGGATTAGCCAAGGGAAGTACCCCAACATAAAACCAAATACAGTTTTAGGTGCTGACGGTGCTGGAGTAATAGAAGCAGTTGGACAAGATGTAGCCCCCAGTATTATTGGGGATGAAGTAATAATCAACCCGAATATCAATTGGGGAGATGATCCAAAAGTACAATCGAGCTCATATCATATTTTGGGAATGCCAATGAATGGGACTTTTGCAGAATATGTTGTAATTGATTCCGACCGTATTCACGCCAAACCAAAATACCTTTCTTGGGCTGAATCAGCCGCTTTACCACTAGCTGGACTTACGGCATTCAGAGCGCTCTTTAAGCAAGGGCAATTGAAACAAAAAGAAAATGTGCTTATTTCAGGGGTAGGTGGAGGTGTGGCCCAGTTTGCTTTTCAGTTTGCTTATGCTGCTGGGGCCAATGTTTATGTGACTTCAGGCAATCAAGAGAAATTGGATAAGTGTATCTCCATGGGAGCCAAAGGAGGTTATTCTTATAAAGAGGAAGGCTGGTTTAAGAAAGCTCATCAAGAAACTGGAGGTTTCGATGTTGTGATTGACAGTGCCGGTGGCAATCAGCTCAATGAC